>ERZ1066116.197-NODE-197-length-25962-cov-13.316054_pt1 | contig 25962 bp, 25 predicted proteins | sample MGYA00382763_ERZ1066116 | MGnify/ENA primary metagenome ERZ1066116 (study PRJEB33369, sample SAMEA5778346) | biofilm metagenome | biome: Industrial cooling water; feature: Water cooling tower basin; material: Biofilm | place: United Arab Emirates | collected...
CCCTCACTCGTGGCGCACGGATGTATTGATTAATGTTGTAAGGCTCTTCTTTTTTGGGTCCTCTAGGGCCTTGAAACGGCCTGGGTCTGCCCTGAAATTCGTTTGCGATAATCGTAAAAGGTTTAAGTTACTTTTGAAAACAGCCCGCAAATATACAAAAATTTACTTTTCACAAAATTTAACTTTTAAATATTTTGTGAATTACATTTTCTGCCACTTGAGGAAAATATTCATATTCCAATCCATGCACTTTTTGGGCAATAGTATCGGGCGTGTCTGTTGAGTCAAGAGTTACGGAAGCTTGAAAAATCACAGCCCCTTCATCGTAATGCTCGTTTACAAAATGTATGGTGATACCCGATTCAGAATCGTTATTTTTCTTCACCGCTTCGTGCACAAAATGCCCATACATGCCTTTTCCCCCATATTTTGGCAAAAGTGCCGGATGAATATTTATGATTTTGCTTTGATACTTGGCCACCAACCACTTGGGTATCAGCCACAAAAAACCTGCCAATATGATAAAATCAATATTTTCTTCGGCTAATAAACCGGATACTTTTCCTTCGTCTACAAACTCTTGTTTATTGAAAATGTGGCAAGGCAAGTTAAATTTCTTAGCACGCTCTATCACAAAGGCTTGGGGATTATTGCAATAAATAGAAACTATTTTTACATCATTATTTTTTGAAAAATATTGAACTAAATTCTCGGCATTTGACCCTGAACCTGATGCAAAGATGGCTACTTTTATCATTTTATATAGATGATTTGGGGCGCAAAAATAGGGTTTTTACATAGCCGTTATGCATAGGAGCTAGTATTTATTCTTAAATAAAATTGAGTAGAGAAATGAAAAGGCAATTTACCTCATGTTGCTTATCAGTATTTAATGTTTTAATTTAGTGGCATGATTTCGGCAAGATTCTTTTCATTTTTTAATAAAATTTCAAAAAAAGCCTTAGGATTCTCTACCGCCTTAGTTTGTATTTCTTTTATTTTATTTTTTGATGGCTGTAGAAACAGAGACAATGTAGCCCCAGGACTTACTACGCTGAAATTTGTGTTGAAAGACGATAGTATGAAAGATGTGAATGGTGCAAAGGTGTATCTATTCGACAACTTAAATGACTGGGAACGAAGTAAAAATTTTTTAACCCCGACAAATGTAGTAGACAGCACTTTGAGCTCTGCCGGAAATGCTGCTGTAAATATTGACCCTACGAAAAATTATTATCTGTTGGTGATGTACACCGACCCCAAACGAAAAGTGACTATGCTGAATGTGCGCTACGACAGTACCATACAACAGCTGCCGGGCAATATCGATATTACCGTGCAAATAAGATTACAGCCAATAGACGGAAATATAGGCTTTTTCACCCTTGACAATTCGCCCGACCCCATAACTATCATTATGGGTAATGAAACATTTGTGCTAAGAAATGGCAGAGCTTCTACCCCTGATTTTGCATCGGATGCAGATTTGGTGTTGGTAAACCGAAGACCCGGAAAATATAAATATTATGCCCGAAACGCCACAGGTTGCGTTTGGACGGGCGAAAGCACCCTAAGTTTGGGAGGTTTTCAAAAAATCAATCTTCAACCATGCACCAACAGCAAAATTATTTTTTACACCCGTGACCATAATGCGGCTAAACTTCCCATTACGGTCACTCTCAATGAAGATGATGTGGTAGGGAATCTGGCCTCAACACAGCAAAACTACGATTGCGGAGATGCTGAAGCTTCCGTGCTCGTTGCAGACAGGCAACCCGGCACATATACTTATTTTGCCACTTCTGCCGATGGGAAATGCCTTTGGACAGGTAAAATAGAATTAACCTCTACCCAATGCAGCGTGGTGAGGCTTGGCCGATGCAATGAATAGTTTGCGGAATCATACTCATTTTTTGCCTAGATTGATATTTCGTAACTGCAATCAAAAAATTATATTTGTTTTATGAAATTTGCAGACATTAAAAACGATATTGCTTTTAGAAAAATATTCGGAGATGAAAATAAGAAGATTATTCTCATCTCTTTCTTGAATGCTGTCTTGAAATTGGAAGGAGAATCTAAGATAAAAGAAGTTTCGATTCAAAACCCTTTTCAAATGCCCATCATTCAAAGCCTGAAAGCTACCATCATTGATGTAAAAGTAAAAGATGAAAATGGTAATGAGTATATCATTGAAATGCAAGTTGCCGATGTAAATGGACTCGAAAAACGCTTGCAATATTATCTAGCTAAGGGCTACACCTCACAAATAGAACGTGGAGACGATTACGATAAACTTCGTCCCATTATTTTTATTGGAATTTTTGATTTCAATATTTCTAAAAATCCCAATTACTTATCCAAACACATTACTACTGATACAGAAACGGGTGAAAATCTGTTTAAGGACTTTGAATTTAATCTTATCGAGCTCCAAAAATTCAATAAAACCGAAAGCCAACTGGATACTATCGTTGACAAATGGGTTTATTTTATAAAATATGCCGAGGATTTAGAAATATTGCCCGACAATATAGAAGATGATGGCTTAAAGGCCGCTTATCAATCTGCCCAAATGCACACTTGGACAAAGCAGGAATTGGAGGAATACGACTATGCTGCCATGAGAGAAGCCGATGGAATAAACAGAGAAAGAAAAGTATTGACAAATGCTTATACTCAAATTGTTAACAATATGATTTCAGAAGGCTTTGACCTCGATACTATCGCTAAAATCACAAAACTTTCTAGAGTAGAAATACAGAAGCTTATAATTAAAAAATAGCCTTTGATTTCGCTGAAAATTATCCGTTTATTAGTTGGTAACAAACAAAAAATCCTTCTATTAAGATGCAAATAGTTATAAGCTTGTAACTATTTGTAATTCTACAGGTTATTTCCTTTTACTTTTTAAATAAACCTAAAAATAAAATGATGCAAATACTTAAAACTATGTTGATAATGGCCATTGCCACTATTCAACTTCATGCACAGTCGCAAAAGGTAAAGACTTGCTGCGCCTCTCCTTCAAAACACTCGCAGTTTGCCTTGCTTACGGCAAGAGCTGATTTCAAAGATGCCCATTTAGCTCCCGAACCTATCAATTACAAGGCAGAAAAAGGAGAAATGGTGACCTACAACACACCTGATGGAAAAACATCATCGGCATTTGTAATAAAATCAGAACAAAAAACCGATAAGGTACTGATTGTTTTACACGAATGGTGGGGATTGAACGACCACATTAAACGCGAAGCAGAAAACCTTCAAAAATCGCTTGGCAATGTAGATGTATATGCACTAGACTTGTATGACGGGCAGGTAGCCACCGATGCCGAGACTGCCGGAAAACTCATGGGTGGAATGGATGCCGCCAGAGCAGTGAACATAGTAAAAGGTGCTATTAATTTAATAGGAAAAGATGCCCAAATAGCCACTTTGGGCTACTGTATGGGTGGAAGCTGGTCTTTCCAATCGGCACTATTGGGTGATAAGCAAACAAAAGCCTGTGTGATGTACTACGGATTTCCCGAAAAAGATGCTTCCAAAATGAAAAGTTTGAACTCTGATGTACTTTACATTCATGCTTTAAAAGACAGCTTTATCCCCAAAGAAGCAGTGGAGCAATTTTCAAAAGATTTGAAATCGGTAGGTAAAAAAATAACCGTGAAAGCCTACGAAGCCGACCATGCTTTTGCTAACCCAAGCAACCCAAAATATGACAAAACCAATGCCGAAGATGCAGCAAAAGTAGCTTTAGCGTACTTGAAAAAAGGTTTAGGGTTGTAAAAAATTAATTGAAAACTATTTCAACTACATGATATTCTAGCTTTTTGAAAAGGCTAGAATATCATGTAGTTTATTTTTAATGGAATATGTTATTGTATTACCTTTGTATCTGCTACTCCTTTTTAAATGATTGAACTGGTGTCAAAAGCACTGTTGTTGCTGTTTTTCTGTTTTTCATTATTGGTATTACTCCCCGCCCCTCAATATCATTTTTGGAAATTAACCATTGGCGTTACTGAATTGGGTCTTTTTTTTGCTTTTATCACTTTTCTGATATATACCCTCATATTCCTTCAAACCGGATTTAATACATTCTTTAGTATCATCACAATATTTTCAATCATTTTATATTTATTGCCCACTTTTCATGCCAAATCTATGGCTAGTGATTTAAAATATCAACTAAAAAGCGCATTTGGAGAAGCGCAGCATGTTGACTATGAAGGATTTGAACTTAATAAGTCTTACTACAACAAAAACTACTCTCATGTTATAACTGATAGTATCGTTTACAAGAGCGCATCAGATATTTCTCTATCATTTGATCATTATTATTCAACAAATATTCAACACAAAAAAAGGCCATGCATTATTTCGGTACATGGCGGAGCATGGTCTTCGGGCGACAACAAAATGTTTGTGAACTTTGACAAGCACTTGGCCGATTTGGGCTATGTGGTAATAGATATCACCTATCGTTTAGCCCCAAAACATCTTTTTCCCGCCCCTGTCGATGATGTTTTTGATGTGTATAAATATATTGTAGAAAATGCCGAAGGACTTAATGTAGACACTGCAAATATATTTTTATTGGGTCGCTCTGCTGGGGGACAAATAGCCACTTTGGCAGCTGAAAAATTGGGAAAAGACAAAATAAAAGGCATAATATCTATCTATACACCTCACGACATGGTGTGGGGCTACTCTCTGCCCGGAAATCCTTTAATCATGGACTCAAGAAAAGTGTTGGAAGATTATTTGGGTGGAACTTATGAGGAAGCAAAAGCCAATTTTCACGCAGCTTCCACAGTAGAAAATGCCAATGAAAACATGCCTCCCATCTTGATGATACACGGCAAAAGAGATGAAATGGTGGCCTACGAGCACAATCTGCATTTGATAGAAAAGCTCAAACAGCTTAGAGTACCTTATTACTTATTGTCGTTTCCCTACGCTACCCACGGTTGCGATTATTTTCTAAACGGTCCATCGGGGCAGTTAAGCTGCTATGCTATAGATTACTTTTGTAAATCATTTTCCGAAAAGTGAGATTTATATTTTTTAACATATTGATAATAAGTAGCTTATGCCTGCATTCTCAAAATATATACAAAGGAGAGAAAATTAAGTATAATGTAAGCTATGGCTTCATCACAGCCGGTGAAGTGGTGGTGAAAGTAGATTCGTTTACAACCAAGCGAGACAGCACAACTATTCAATACAGAGCCGAAATAGTGGCTCGTACTACCGGAGTGGCAGGCATTTTTGCTAAAATTACAGACACTTGGGTGAGCTACATAGACAGCACCACTGAAATGAGCCACAAATTTGTAAGAGAGCAAAAAGAAAATAATTACACTTTGTTTGAAACTACCGAGTTTGAACGAACCACCAACCAAGCTGTGGTAGCCCGAAGAAAAGAAAACAATGCTTACGAGATAAAATCGTTCAATATACCCAAAGAAGCCCAAGATTTGGTAAGCGGCTATTTTAGCCTTCGAACCGACAGAGGCGAGCGCATGAGGGTAAACGATACACTTAGCTTTGCTGTGTTTTTAGAAGACACTACCTATCGCATACCCTTGAAGTATTTGGGGAAAGACAAATTGAGAACCAAAATAGGTAAAATGAAGGCTTATAAATTTTCTCCTATTGTTCCAAAAACGAAAAACAGCATTTTGGCAAGCGAAAACCCTATAATAACGTGGATTTCAGCGGATGAAAAGCGCATTCCGTTGAAAATAGAGGTAAATACCAAATATGGAGATATAGAGGTGGATATAGAGGAGTATCAAGAAGGGTTTAGGTGAAACAAGAAATATATCTATTTGTTATGGATATTACATTTTTTGCTAAAATATTGACAATGAATACTTAAAAGTTAAAGACTATAATATAAACCGACAAAGAGATAGAGCTGAATATTTTTTAAACATCATAGTTTCTGTCAAAAAAGTCTTAAATTTATTCAACTATATAAACAAAATGCGTGAAAAATTAATCAAAGATGATTATTTCCATACTTGGAAATCTATGTTAGATATAGATATTCAACAAGAATTTTTGGCAATAGAACAAACAGAATTAGAACCACATAGCTTCACATTTTATACTTCAGTTTCTGTAATGTCATCTTCTAAAATAGAGGGAGAAGAAATGGAAGTAGATAGTTATGTAAAACACAAACTTTTTGATACAGAATATTTACCTGAATTGACAGAAAAACCAAATGATTTGTATCAAGCTTATCTTTTTGCCAATGAAAACAATCTTAATAAGTCTAATTTTTTAAATGCACACAAACTAATCACAGCCCACCTCTTACCTCAAGTACAGCGTGGAACAATTAGAAATACTGAAATGCTTGTATTAGAACATAAAACCGGAAAAATTCAATACGAAGCAGCACCATCAAGGTTAGTAAATGAGCTTTACGATATTTTTTGGGATGAATTGGAAACTCTGATTGAAAAAGATACATCAATCGAAGAGATTTTTTATTATGCTTCATATATTCATTTGGCATTTGTGAATATTCATCCTTTTAGGGATGGAAATGGGCGTATTTCTCGGCTACTTGAAAAATGGTTTCTTGCAGAAAAATTAGGTCAAAGAGCTTGGTACATTAAATCTGAAAAGTTTTACTATAAAAATATAAATGCCTACTACAGAAATTTATCCAGATTGGGATTATTCTATGAACAATTAGATTACTCCAAATCTCTTCCTTTTTTATTGATGTTGCCACAATCATTGGTTTTTGATAAATAAAATCTCGTCAAACACATAATAAATGACCGAATTAGAAACCTTTTACACAGATTTAGACCAAAAATGCAACGAACTTTCGCTTCAAAATATAGGGCGATTGCAATGCAAAAAAGGCTGTTGCAGTTGCTGTGTAGACGACATCACGGTTTTTGAAATAGAGGCTGAAAACATTAAAACCAAGTATTCACAATTTTTAAAAACAGAATATCCACATCAGGCCGGAGCATGTGCTTTTCTAGACAACACAGGGGCATGCAGAATTTACGATGCCCGTCCCTATGTGTGTCGTACGCAAGGATTGCCACTCAGATGGATAGAGGAAAACACAGAATACAGAGACATTTGTCCACTAAATGAGCTTGAAAATGAGCCTGTTACAGGAATTGAGGAAAACAAATGCTTTCATTCAGAACCCTATGAAATTCGCTTAGCACTGATGCAAATAAAGCACGACCATGGCGCAATGAAAAGAATAGCCTTGCGCAGCCTTTTTGAAAAGCCTTAAGCAAATAGCTTTATTACCATTTGTGATTTATGTTTTTTGGGTGTTGATTTGCAATACCTTATCACTAAACATCATACAAAATGCTAAACTTAGTATTATTTGGGCCTCCGGGAGCAGGAAAAGGCACGCAAAGCGAAAAACTCATAGCTAAATATAAACTGGTACACCTCTCTACGGGCGATATTTTGAGAGCGGAGATAAAAAATAATACCCCCCTTGGCCTTAAAGCACAAGAATTTATGAATCAAGGTTTGCTTGTGCCTGATGAAGTCGTTATCAATATGATAGACAATAAAATGGATGAATATCCCTCGGCAAAAGGGTTTATTTTTGATGGATTTCCTCGCACTGTGCCTCAAGCCAAGGCGCTAGACCAATTGCTCAATGCCAAAGGCACACCCATCAAAGGCATGGTGGCTTTGGAGGTACCTGAAGAAGAACTAGTAAAACGTCTTTTGAACAGAGGAAAAGACTCAGGCCGTGCAGACGACCAAGACGAAAATCTCATTCGCAAACGCATACAAGAATATAACTCTAAAACCGTTCCTGTGGCAGATTTCTACAATAGCCAAAGCAAATATTCAGGAATAAACGGCATAGGCGAAATAGAAGAGATTTTCTCCAACATTTGCAGCATTGTAGACAAATACTAGATACCTCAACACCGAAACTCCTTGACCTAAATCAGGGAGTTTTTTAATCAATTTCGATGATTATAATTAATCAAACATTTAATGTAGAACCCTCTGTAATGGCCGATTGGGTACAATGGCTCAGAAAAGTATATGTACCCGAAGTAATGGCTACAGGATACTTTACCGACAATAGAATCATGCGCCTACTCACCGAAGACGAAGAAAATGGCAACACATTTGCTGTGCAGTTTACCATGCCTTCGGCTACCTACGTAAGCGTGTCCGATAATGACTTTATGCACAAATTTGAGCTCATGGCCTCTCAAAACTTTGGCGACAAGGTGCTATTTTTCAGAACAGTTTTGGAGGTGATGAATTAAGGGATTATTTTTGCATATAACATATTATTTCTCCATGAAAATCACTTTAATAGCACTTCTTGTATGCTTTACGGCAGCATTTAACACTGCTACATCTCAACAAAATAATGGAACAACATATTTCCCTTCCACAGGAAATTCAAGTAATATCAGAAGTAGTAACCCCGATATACCAAAATTTTATTTGGGCTTTGGTACAGGTATAAATAGTCCTACAGGGTTATTAGGCCCTAATTTTGAATTTAAAGTGGTAGATAAATTTACTTTAAACCTAGGATTGGGATTATTAAGCACATGGGGAACAAAACTCACTTTGGGAACAAAATATTATCTTTCTTATCCCTTAAAATCAGCTTTTGGACTTAGTTTTCAGTATGGAACGGGCATTTCTAGCTACAAACAGTCAGTAGATGTGACATATCCCAATGGAACAAAATCAAAAGAAACTGTAGAGTTTGAACTCAAACCTGCCTATAGTGTCAATTTGTCTTGGTTTAGGTACTGGAAGTTAGGTAGAAAAAGCCGTGCACACTTGGAATTAGGCTATGCTATACCTATAGGTGGAAAATCCATTAAAAATGTTGCTGTTAAAAGCAATACTAGTGGATTTGAAATAGATAATTCTGCTAGACAATTCATAGCTATACTTCAGCCTGGGGGGATTGTAGTAGGTGTAGGGCTTACATTTGGATTGTAAAAGAAAAAATTTCTGGAACGTATTGGGCTATAAAAATTACTTCGCAAACTACTGATAGAAGGGAATATCCTCTAGTGCTTAGTTTTTTTGCTGTATGTCCCCCAGTCTGTATACTTCAACTTACTAAAAATACTTGAAATAAATTCTATTCCTTCGTTAGAAAGTTCGCCTTTAAATTCTAAGTGTTCAAGCTTAATATCCTTTAGTAGATACAGTGGTGCTATGTATGACTTTGGGTTCTCAGTTGACTTACCAAATTCAATTTCATATCCACTCTTAAAGTATTCTTTTTTTAATTCTATATTATTAAACTCCGGTTTGTTTGATGTAGTTAGCATTATTGCTCTGCAATCAGAATCTTCCGCTTCCCAATACACAAAAGGATGTTTATAGAAATTTTTTCTATACTTTGACCTATATTTTTCATCTAATTTGAAAATATCCCCTTTTTTCATTTTTGCGTTTTTTTATTGTTATCAACATTTTTTTGCAAAGGTAAAATAAAAAATCATATTAACAATACTTTTAATATAATCAATTGATATTCAGATATTTATAGTTTTAAAATAATTTATACTCTTACTTAATAAATTATTTGATTTGTTCTTCCCTAGTGAATTTGCGTTTTCTCACTATTAGTTTGGCAACCTGCCCTTACTGTTTGTAGTTTGCAAAACAATAATATAAGCTGTCTTTAGGCAACTAAAGACGTTCTATATGTATATATTTTTCGGCTTATTGCCTCTGGTCTTCCACTCTCTCCCTTGTTATACTTTTCACCAACAAGCGAAATGTACTTCTTTTTCAACCACCCACATTTTTTTCTGTGTTGAAACCTTAAAAAAGCTATTTTTACGTTTTATACTTCGCTTTGAATCGTTTCGCTCAGGTTTGGGTTGTTTTTTTACTTTCGTGCATGTCGGTGTGGGGGCAGTCGGCCCAAGACCCGTTCGGCAAAAACCGCATTCAATACCAAAACTTCCAGTGGAGTGTTATCAGTACCGACAATTTCGATATTTATTATTATCCCCAAAGCAAAAATGCTGCTGTGTGGGCAGCCAACTATGCAGAAAATGAATATGAACGCATAGCTGATTTTCTTGGCTATGCACCCTATTCTCGCATCAAGTTGGTGATATATGCCACTCATTCTGATTTATTGCAGAGCAATATCGGGCTTTCTACGCAAAATGTATTCATCGGTGGCTATCGGGTGTTTCTCAAAAACCGTGTTGAAGTGGCTTTCAACAGCATACAAACCGATTTTCAGCGCGAAATCACCAAGGGTATCGCCCAAATGATTATTAATGAACTGATGTTCTCCGGCACATTTAAAGAAGTGTTGCAAAGCACTTATTTTTTCAGTCTGCCGGAGTGGTATTTGAGCGGATTGGTAGATTACATCACCTTTGGCTGGAATGTTGAAACAGATGATAAAATCAGGGACATGTTTACCACGAAGCGTTTCAAAAGTCCCAATCGATTTACAGGCGAAGATGCTGCCACCATTGGGCATTCTATTTGGAACTATATCACAGAACGCTACGGCCGAGCACAGGTGAGCAATATATTATTTGAAACAAAGGAAATGAAAAACTATGAAAAGGCCTTTGCAAAGCTGTTTTCAATCAAATACAAGCAGTTTTTGAAAGAATGGAAGCTCTACTACAAAGAGCAAAGCAATTTGGCAGCCGACACCCTTTCTGCACCGCCAAAAGAGCAAAACATCATCAAAAGCACCAGAGACGAAACTTATTACGGCAGCATAAAACTGAGCCCGGATGGCAGCAGAATGGCATATGTCCAAAACAAACGGGGCAGATATAAAGTGCTGGTGAAAAATTTGGAAACGGGTAAAAAATACACGCTATACAGAGGCGGCTATCGCACCTTTGACCAAAAAATTAACTACGATTTGCCTGTAGTGGCCTGGCGGAACAACGATAAAATAGGTGCTGTTATCGTGCGACAAGACAAAATGCGGCTCATGACTTATGATATCAAGAAAGAATTTCGCTCAGGCAGAGACCGACTCAAGCTGGAGCTTTCAAACTTGGTTTACAAAGTTTATACCAATAAACAAACGTATAGGGGTATTTATAAGCATTTTAGGCAGGTAAATGATTTTAATTTCTCAGAAGATGGAGCCACTATTGTGTTGAGTGGGGAAAATTTCTTGGGGCAAAGCGATATTTTTATTTACAACCTTCGGAACAACAACGTCACGCCTATCACCAACGATGTGTATGACGACCGACACCCACAGTTTTTGCCCAAATCTACCAAACAAATTGTGTTCAGTTCCAATAGAATGACAGATACACTCCAGCCCAAACAAAAAACTGATTTTCGTAAAATTCAATATAAGTACGACATATTTTATGTGAACACTGATAGCAACAAAGTGTTGGCTACCAGGCTGGTAAACACCCCCAAATACAATGAAATTAGCCCTAAAATGAATAAAAATGGACAAATTTTCTTCCTTTCAGATGAAAACGGAGTGTATGAACTCTATAAAATGAATGGGTTGAACAGCACTCCCGTAGCTGTTACAAACTTTAGACAGAGCATTCTATCGTTTGATATTAATGACAAAAGCAACGATTTGGCTTATTTGATGAATATAAGGGGGAAACGGAGGTTTTATTTGGACACCAATTTCAATTTCAATCGCCATTTTCAAGATTTACCCAAAACATCGAGACAAATGATGTTTGACAATATGGTTTATGACTACAAAACTGCCCGTGAATTAGCCCCTACAGTTGCCAATAAAGCCCCTGTGGTGACCCGTTATGAGCTTTCACAAGCACGCAAAAAAAGCCAACCCCAAACCGATACTTTGGAGATAGACATAGACAACTATGTGTTTGAATTTGAGAAAAAAAACTTTGCTAACAGACAGCAGCTCAATCCATTGGCACAAACCAATTCGCAACCCATATCGCAAGGGCTGGATACTACGCTAAGCAATTTGAAAAAACCCAAAAAGAAGGTACTGGAAGTAAAGCTTCGGTATAATGAACTCTATATTTCTTCTCCCATACGCTACAAAAATGATTTTGGTCTCGACAACATCACTTCAACTTTGCGAGTAGACCCATTGAGAGGCACAGGGATTCAAGCCATGGCCAGCATGTCCGACATCATGACCAATCACCGCATCACGGCAGGGCTTTTTGGCGTGCTAAATTTCAGGACGAGCATCATGTGGCTGGAATATGAGTATTTAAAACACAGATTTGACTATAAAATACGCTATAGCAAAGACGCACTTTATTGGATAGCAGGTGATGGTCCCCACAAATACAGGCTGCAAAAGCTCGAATTTACAGGCTCATATCCATTAAACCCACATCTGCGAGTGAGCCTCACACCATATTATGGCCATTTGCGCTTTGTAAATCTTAACTATTTTGCTTCACCACAAGGGATAGCGCTTCCCATCGTTTACACCAATTATTTGGGCTATAATTTTGAAATCACCTTTGACAACACCAGAAATAGGGGTTTGAACATGATTGAGGGTACTCGATTTAAACTTGGAGCTACTACACAAATAGCCACCAATGCGGAAAATCAAAATTTCACTAAATTCTATGCCGATATTAGAAATTACACACGCATTCACAAAGATTTGACTTGGGCCAATCGCTTTTCTGCAGGTTCTTTTATTGGCAATGGGCGAAAAAACTTTTTGTTGGGTGGTATGGACAATTGGCTATTCAATCGCACCAACACCCAAGGCGATGGCAATCCCATTGGCATCGCTTCCAATTCATCGCTTGGAAATCATTCAGATTTATTGTTTAACGAGTATGTGACCAATTTGAGGGGATTTCCTTTTAGCCAATTGTTTGGAAACAACTTTTTATTGTTTAATTCAGAACTTCGTTGGCCTATCATCAAATACCTTATTCGAAGACAGATAAAATCCAATTTCCTAAGGAATTTCCAAATAGCAGGCTTCTACGATGTGGGTACAGCGTGGTCGGGAGAAAATCCTTTTGGTGAAGAAAATAGTTTTAATACCCAAGTGATAGAAAACACCCCATTCAGAGCCGTAGTTACTAATTATAGAAATCCATTTTTACAAGGCTATGGCTTTGGCATCCGCACCCGTGCTGCCGGTTACTATACAAAAATAGACATCGCTTGGGGTGTTTTGGACTACAACGTGCGACCTGTTACGTTTTATTTAACTATGGGGTATGATTTTTAATATCTATCGATTTGAAAACTCCTACAACTTATAAGGCAAAAAAGGCGATGTATCTGCTCCATATTTGTGGAGTTCACGCACAATAGACGAGCTAATAGCTGCATATTGAGGCGAAGTAATCAAAAAAACAGTTTCTAAATCGACATTCAGATACCTGTTTACTTGTGCTATACCGTTTTCATATTCAAAATCGGTGGTGTTGCGCAGCCCACGCAAAAGGTATCGTGCACCGTGCTTTCGTGCTAATTCAGATGTTAATTCATTGTAAATCACCACAGAAACTCTTTTGTTTTCTTTGTAAGCATCTCTAATTTTTTCAGCCATAAACTCCACCTCAAAATATCTTTTCTTTTGGGTGTTATAACCTATGGAAATGACTATTTCGTCAAAAATAGAAAGCGCACGCACCACAATATCGTGGTGTCCGTTCGTAAAAGGATCGAAAGAACCGGGGAAAAGAGCGATGCGTTTCAAGATTTATTTTAAATCTTTTAGATAGCTATACTTCAATTCTACATAAACCATCATTGGACCTAACAGAAACAAGGCGACACCTGCAATTATACCCAAAATCGTTACTATTGTAAGCATTACAAGAAGCTTTTTAGACGTTTAATAGTAAAGTATTTATAGAATAACAGATATAAAGTCCAAATAAAAAACACTGTTATTGGACATAAAATTAGTAAATTAAGATTGTATAACCAAAAATTATGTTGGAACAATACAAATCCAATAGCTGTGGCAGTTGAAACGAACAAAAAAGCTATTACTGAGAACTCGTGTAATTCTGCATGCAATAGCTCTTTTATCTTTTCCCTATCAGCCATTTCTTTTTATTACAATATCATGCCTGCGCCTACGGTTTCGTTGGTAAACTCGTCTACCAATATGATGCTTCCTGTGTTTTTATTCACTTTGTAAGCGTCATAAAAAAGTGGTGAAGAGGTTTTTATCATGATTTTACCTATATCGTTTGCGCCAATGGTTTTATCGTCTTCTACTTTGTCCAACGTGCTGATATTGAGCTTGTAATCAATATTTTTCACAATACATTTGGCTTCCTTGGAGGTGTGACGAACAATATATTTTCCATTGGGTTGCAGCTTTTTTTCATTGAGCCAGCACACCATGAGTTCTATCTCCTGCCCTGCTTTGGGCTCGTTGCCCACTTTTGCGAGCATGTCTCCCCTACTTATGTCTATTTCGTCTTCTAAAGTAATGGTGGCCGACATGGGCGCAAAAGCACTTGGAATAGATTTGTATGAAAAATCAATGCTTTTAATCTTCGATTTCAAGCCTGAATTCATGGCCACTACTTCATCGCCTGTCTTAAACTCACCACTTTCCACACGGCCAGCATACCCTCTGTAGTCGTGAAACTGCGTGGAATGCGGACGAATGACATACTGAACAGGAAAGCGAGCGTCTTTCATATTAATATCGGCATCAATATTTACCGATTCCAACACTTGAATCAACGTTCCTTCGTTGTGCCAAGGCATATTTTCTGATTTATCTACCACGTTGTCGCCCAAAAGTGCGGAGATAGGAATAAAACGAACATCATTTATTTCCAATTTCTTCGCAAAAGCCTGATAATCAGCTTTTATTTTTTCAAAAGTAGCTTGGTCAAATTCCACCAAGTCCATTTTATTCACACATACCACGATGTGTTTAATATTCAAAAGTGAAGCAATGATAGAGTGGCGATAGGTTTGCTCAATCACACCTTTTCTGGCATCTATCAAAATAATGGCGAGATTGGCCGTAGAGGCACCCGTCACCATGTTTCTGGTATATTGAATATGTCCGGGTGTGTCGGCTATGATAAATTTACGTTTGGGTGTGGCAAAATATCGGTAAGCCACATCTATTGTGATGCCTTGCGCACGTTCATCACGAAGGCCATCGGTGAGGAGCGATAAATCTACATATTCTTTGCCCTTACGCTTGCTGGTTTCCTCTATGGCTTCCAACTGGTCGGCAAAAATTGATTTTGTATCGAATAAAAGGCGGCCTATAAGTGTGCTTTTCCCATCATCTACGCTTCCGGCAGTGGTGAAACGCAGCAAATCCATATCCAAATAAGAGTTGTTCATCAAAAAAACTACTTTTTAAAATTTAGGCTGCAAATATAGTGGGCAAAACGCAGATATATGCAAAATCGAATAAAACTGCTATATTTACTTTTATAAATTTTAGTTGGTGATGGAACTAAAACAACATTATACCTACGAAGAAGTGCTCGAAATTGTCAATTCTCTACCCGAAAAGGAAAAGGAGAAATTGAAAAATGATATGCTTACTAATGAAACTAAACAAACTCATAAAAAAGGCTTAATTGGATGTTTAGAAGGAAGTTTAATTTATATGGCAGATGATTTTGATGCGCCATTGGATGATTTAAAGGAATATATGTACTAAATGAAATTGATTTTAGATACTCATACACTTATTTGGGCAATAAGTAACCCTATGAAATTGCCAAAAAATATTTTAGAAATTATAAGTGATAAAAAAAATGAAATTTATATAAGTTGGATATCATTTTTTGAAATATCTATTAAAAGAAGTATTGGTAAGCTTGATTTAAAACATTCAACAGATGAGATTTATCGGACTTTAGCCGATAATGGAGTAAAGATGCTGCATTTCAGTCCACAGCAATTTGCTATTTACGAACAATTACCCCTTCATCATCGTGACCCTTTCGATAGAATATTGATTGCTCAAGCTATGGCTGAAAATATGACAATCATTACCAAAGACGCAAATTTCTCTCTTTACAAAGCAGATATACTTTTTTAGATACCGATGTCGTTTCTCAACAAGCTTTTCAAAAGCGATTCTTCAAAAATTAAATGGTACAAAGTGTTTGATTCTGAGGCTGATGCACAGAAAAATATTGCCGTTAACAAAGCCGTAACTGTCCAAATTGAAGAATTGAAAATATGCTTAGCTCGCACAGCCTCAGGCTATCATGCCGTGGACGATAATTGTCCGCATTTGGGAATGTCGCTTTCAAGAGGTGTATGCAACAGTTTTGACGAAGTAGTGTGCCCTTGGCATGCTTGGCGATTTGATTTGAAAAAAGGCCACGAGACAAGCGGACAAGGTACAGGAAGTGGTGTAAAGGTCTATAAAGTAGAAATGCGAGACACAGGATTATACATAGGGGTATAGATTTATAAAAACAGCTTTCATCTACAAATGATGTCATTAAAAAAAATTTTAGTCATACAAACGGCATTTATTGGCGATGCCATTTTGGCTACTTCTGTTTTAGAAAAACTCCATATCCATTATCCAAATTCAAAAATTGACTTTTTGGTGAGAAAAGGAAATGAAGCACTTTTTGAAAACCATCCTTTTATAAACAAACTTTGGATTTGGGATAAAAAGAAAAATAAGCTTAAAAACCAATTTTTACTAATTCGGGACTTCAGAAAACAGCATTACGATTACATAATTAACTGCCAACGCTATTTTTCTACGGGACTGTTCACCGTTTTTTCAGGCGCAAAAAATACCATAGGGTTTGACAGCAATCCTCTTTCCTTGTTTTTTAGCATTTCTGTGAAACATGCTTTTGACGGACTGCACGAAACCCAGCGCAATCAAAGACTAATAGCTTCGTTTACTGACTCAGTGGCTTCAAAACCAAAGCTTTATATAGACAATATAAAAATTGAGCATAATAGCAAAAATTTCATCACCATTAGCCCATCTTCTGTTTGGTTTACCAAGCAATACCCGAAGGAATTGTGGATAGAATTTATCAATAAAGTGCCTCAAGATTTTGATATTTTTCTTCTGGGTTCTCCGGCAGACAAGTCATACAATCATGAAATCATGGATTCTTCATCAAGAAAAGATGGTATTTTTAACAAAGCAGGAGAACTTAGTTTGCTTCAATCTGCTGCTTTGATGAAACAGGCACTTATGAATTATGTAAACGATTCTGCACCCTTGCACTTATGCAGCGCTGTAAATGCTCCTGTGTGTGTTATGTATTGCAGCACATTACCTGCTTTTGGCTTTGGTCCGTTGAGCGACAAATCGTATATTTTAGAAACAGAAGAAAAATTGGATTGCAGACCCTGCGGCATTCATGGACACAAGGCTTGCCCCCAAGGTCATTTTAAATGTGGTTATGGTATACGAGTAAACAGATTGATAGAACTGCTGCCAAAACTTTGATAATTAACACCTTTGAAAGCATTTCAAAAAAGATAATATACTTAAAAAGACGTATTTTTATTGTTTGAATTTATGAAATATCTTCCAATTGCAAATCAACTTTTTATCGAGAACCGCAAACGCTTAGTGGCGCAACTTCGCCCTCGTTCTGTGGCTATTTTTAATGCCAACGACATCATGCCCACCAATGCCGATGGCACCATGCTTTTTAGGCAAAACAACGATTTATTCTATTTTTCGGGTATTGACCAAGAGGAAACAGTGCTGGTGATATTCCCCGATGCCCCAAAAGAAGAGTGGAAAGAAATACTTTTTCTGAGAGAAACCAGCGAACATATTGCCATTTGGGAAGGCCACAAACTCACCAAAGAACAGGCCACTGAAACATCGGGAATCAAAAAAATATATTGGCTGAGCGAATTAGACAATATCCTTCCTCAACTCATCTTTGAAGCTGAGCATATTTATTTGAATAGCAATGAACATGTACGCTCCTCAAATGAAGTGGAAACCCGCGATAGTCGTTTTATTAAAAGTATTAAAGAGAAATATCCGCTTCATAAACTTGAACGATTAGCGCCCTTAATGAACGATTTGAGGACTATAAAACATACAATTGAGATTGAACTCATAAAAAAAGCCATTGAAATAACAGATAATGCCTTTAAAAGGGTGTTAAAATTTGTAAAACCGGGTGTTGCAGAATATGAAATAGAAGCAGAAATTACCCATGAATTTATCCGCAACCGAGCTACAAGACATGCTTACACACCCATCATAGCCTCAGGGAAGGACACTTGCATTCTTCACTATAACGAAAATAATAAAGTATGCAACAATGGAGACTTACTTCTGCTTGACTTTGGGGCTGAATATGCCAATTATGCTGCTGACTTAACACGCACCATTCCTGTGAACGGAAAATTTTCCGAACGTCAAACACAAGTGTACAATTCCGTGTTGCGAATGCAGACAGAAGCCAAGAAAATGCTCAAGAAAGGCACATTTCTTGAAGAATATGGAAAGGAAATGGGAAAAGTAGCCGAAAAGGAGTTAATTGGTCTTGGATTGTTGAAAAAAGAAGAAATAGAGAAACAAGACCCCGAAAAACCTTTGTATAAAAAGTACTTTATGCACGGAACTTCTCATTTTTTGGGCTTAGATGTGCACGATGTAGGCAGCCGATTCAAACCCATGCAACCCGGAATGGTTTTTACGTGCGAACCCGGAATTTACATTAAAGAAGAAGCAATAGGCATACGTTTAGAAAACAATATACTTATTACTGACAATGGAAATATAGATTTGATGGAATCAATTCCTATTTTGTCTCAGGACATCGAACTGCTAATGAAGTAATAAAACTTCTTGGAATAAGTAAACTTTTTATTAAAATAGTTGTATAATTGAATTAACATAAAACTCATAATAAAATGTAATTTAGTTTGAAATTATAGATGAGTATAGATTAAATAGTTGATTATATTTACTACTGAATTGATAATCAGCCACATGCGAAAAAGACTTTTAGCTTTGCTATTATTTAATATTTTTTTAGGTACTGCTTTTACCCAACCCGATGCCCAATCGTATTTTGATATGGGTATGAAGGATTTAAAATCAAAAGACTATGTAAAAGCCATTGGAGATTTCACCAATGCAGTTTCCATGCGTGCCAATTATGCAGAAGCCTATTTGCAAAGAGCCAAAGCCAAAATTATGTTGGGCGAAGAAATGGGCTTTGAAAACTCAGAATCTTGTTCAGATTTGGTCACTGCCATGCGCTATGGCAACAAAGAAGCCATAGACCTTCTCGAAAAACACTGCATGGGCGAGTGTTTCGATAACAAAACAGCCTTTTTAGAACCCGAAATGGTGTATTGCGGTGATTTTAGCAATAAGGTTTTGGCCGATTTGCCTACCCAAACCAATACTTTAAATAATATTGTGAAACTCAATTTGTTTAATAATAAACTTACAAAACTTTCAGAAAATTTTAGTCCGCTTTACACATTAGTTTCTTTAGATGTCAGTAGCAATAACATTGCTTTAGTCTCACCCGCCATTTCAAAACTTACCATGCTTAGAGAGCTCAATTTGAACAAAAATAAAATTACTGAACTGCCTTTTGAGTTTGGCAATCTAGATAATTTGCGGTTTTTATATCTGCGAAGCAACTATATCACCGATTTACCAAAATCCATAGCCCGACTAAAAAACTTAGAAACGCTCGACTTGTCACTCAATAAACTTTCTACACTTCCACTTGAGATAGCCAATCTTAAAAATCTTAAAACCCTCAATTTGGTTGGTAATGACATTCCCAAAGACAGGCAAGCCATCATCACCAAGCTTTTACCTAATACTAAAATATATTTTGAGTAACAAATAATATTTGATTCAAAGTCACACTAAACTCAGTAATAATCCACCCCGACCTTATTACCGACAAGGATATAGATACACTAGGCTTCCATTCTTCGTGTAACTACCTGATTTTGTGTAAAAAAACATCCAAAAAAATACGCCTAATTAGATACTAAATTGGGGATTTATGTTAAACTGGTTTTCCCAAGATTCATTTTAAACGGATGCAAAATATACTTTTAGACTTAAATCACTATTATATCTTCAAATGGAATCCTTTCAAGGGAAGCCTTATTTATGACTTTGAGCGTATCTGCATTATTTGAGATTTAACTAAAAATAGGCTTATATGTATTTCCGCCTATATCAAAGGATTTTACACTCGATTCTTCTATTGAGCTTTCTGCTGGCTTCTTCGTCATTGGGTGCTACGGGCAGGTTGTCACCATATCCTTTGTACTGGATTCTTTCGGCAGGAATCCCGTTTTCTACCAAGTAATCTACCACAGATTCAGCTCTTTTGGTGGAGAGGGCCATATTGTTTTGCTTCATTCCTATATTGTCTGTATGTCCACTGATTTCTACTTTCAAACTTTGATTTTGGTTAAGGAAATTTACAAGTCTGTCCAGCTCAGAAAACGACTTTTTGTCTAGTTTATATTTTCCCGTTTCAAAAAATATGTTGTTGAGTGTAATCATGGCGCCCTTTTTGATAGGCTCAAGGAACACATCTAGATTTACGGGGTCAAATGTGGTTTCAGTCTCAAAATCAAATGTATGGCTCTTGTACATGTAGCCTTGGCGAATTACAAAAAGTCCATAATGAGAATTTTCGTTAAGGACAACCAGATATTGACCGTTAATTTTATCTGACTTTACAATGCTTTCTACTTTTCCTGTTCTCAAATTAATAAGTTCTACATTGGCCTCGATAGGAGAATTGTCTTCCTTGTTGTAAACCGTTCCTTTGGCATAGGTACTTTTTTGCTTTATACCCACCTCTTGAGGCAAATCAAATTCATAAAGAAAATAGCGTTCGGTTTTGGCATTGTCTTTTGTAGTGGCCTCAGCGGAAAAATAAGCCTTTTTACCGTCTGCAGTAATAAAAATAGACGATTCTTCTAAATGTGTATTTATTGGATAACCCAAATTTTTGGGTTCAGTCCAGTTGTTCATGGTGTCTTTGTAGCAAATAAACAAGTCGAAGCTGCCATAGCCGGGATGATAGTCTGACGAAAAGTACAAAGTACTCATGCTTGGGTGGATAAAAGGGGCTACTTCCCTACCCGATGTATTTACCAAATCGCCCAAGTTTTCAGGCAATCCCCAATGACCGTTTTCATCGGCTTTAGACATCCAAATATCTTCTTCGCCATAGCCTCCGGGTCTTCTCGAAGAGAAAAAGATGGTTTTCCCATCGGGGGAAAGGCTTGGTTGAGAATCCCAAAAAGGCGAATTGATGGTTTGTCCCATAGATTTGGGCTTGCTCCATTCGTTTCCTTGCTTATATGAAATGAATAAATCGCAATTGTTGTTATTGCCTTGTTGGGTGCAAATGGTAAAAACCAATGTTTTTCCATCGGCAGATATGCTGCAAGTGCCTTCGTTTACATAAGGCGAATTGATGGCATCGGAAATAGGTTCTGCAAAGCCCCATTCTCCATTTATTTTTTTTGAAATATAAATATCTTCAAACTCTTGAAAACCAATGCGTTCGCGCACGGTAAACACCAATTGCTGCTCATCGGCAGTCACTGCTGGAAAATACTGTTTGGTGTGTTTATTGACTTGTGAAGGAAGAAATTTAGGATTTATTTTCACCGGATTGTCCATGTGGGTAGCTGCATAATCGCAATGAACCAAGTATCTTTTGCATTTTTCAAGATAATTTTTAGGTTCCGTGGTGAAAGTCACATACTTAGACAAATGTTTTTTAGCTTCAAAATAATTACCCTCGTGCATATAGACTTCACCCAGAACACGCCAAACAGCGGGATTTTTAAAATTTGAATCAAGCGATATCACTTTGCCAAAGTGAGTTTTCACACCTCCCATATCTCTGTCGTAGGCCTTGTGCAAAATTCCCAATTGATAATGAGCATCAATAAAATCAGGAGCTATGCTTACTGCTTTTTCAAAAGATTTGATGGCATCGTCCCATTTTCTGGATTTTAATTGTTCAATAGCAATATCATATTGCTTTCTTGCTTTTTTGGATTGAGCACTGATTTTTGCAATTGAGGCAATCAACAATAAGATAACAATAGGGAATATCCGTAGCATTTTGTTTTTTTGCACTTTAAATATAAAGGTGCGGTTATTCAGAAACTATAATACGCAACCGATTTGAAAAACATCGTATTCTTTCAAAAATTATTTTTCTGTGAAAGTATTAAAATTTGGTCAGTCAACACTTAAAAACCCTGAAAGTATAGCTAAAGTTTTACGTATTGTGGGTAAAAACCCGGGTTGTATGGTAGTGGTATCGTCACTTTACCATGTATCGGCTCGTCTCGAACAAATAGGTCAGTTGGCTATGGTGGGCGACAATTCGTACAAACCTATACTGCAAGAGATTGAAGATGAACACTTTGCCATAGCCAAACACTTTGTTGACATCAAGCATCAAGCCAAAGTAATAGCAGGTCTAAAAGTAATGCTTAACGACTTGGAAGAAATTCTTTATGGAGTATACTTGCTCTGGGAGCTTTCTCCCCGTACCAAAGACCATATTTCAACTTTTGGAGTAAAATTGTCGGCCTATTTGTTGGCAGAATGCTTAAAATCACAAAATATCGATGCCAAATTTATAGACACTCAAAAGACCATTATCACAGACGATATGTATGGCAATGCAGATGTAGATGTAGAATTGTCTATATCCAATATCAAAGACAACTTTTCAAAAATAAATATAGTTGGGGTAGTTACAGGTAGTATAGGCACTACGGAAAAAGGAGAGTCGTCAAATATGGGTAAGTCTGGTTCGTCTTATACGGCTGCCCTCTTTGCCAATGCACTCCAAGCCGAAGGCATAGAAATATACACCGACAGAGACGGAATACTGAACACAGACCCGCATTTGGTAAAAGAAGCCTTTAGTCTAGAAGAAATAAGCTACGCTGAAGTGATGGAAATGTCAAACTTTGGCAACAGCTTTGTGTATCCTCCGGCACTGCAACCGGCCATGAGCAAAAACATTCCTATTACCATCAAAAACCTTTATAATGAGCAATTTAAGGGTACAGAAATAAAAGCCAAACCGGGCGATTCGCACATTATCAAAGCTAATTCTTCAGTACAAAATGTATCGCTCATCAACATTCAAGGCAGTGGCATGATAGGTGTGGCAGGTGTGGCTTCGAGGGTGTTTGGCACATTGGCAAGTGAGAATATCAGTGTAGTGCTCATCACACAAGCTTCTTCAGAGCACTCTATTTGCTTAGCAGTGAAGCCGGAAAACGGCACAAAAGCCCAATTGGCACTTCAAAAAGAATTTATGGAAGAAATAAGAGAGAAAAAAATGGACAATATATCTCTTACCAAAGACCTTTCAATCATAGCCGTGATAGGCGAAAACATGAAACAAACGCCCGGCATAGCAGGGAAGATATTTTCTTCGCTCGGTGAAGCCAAAGTGAATGTAAGAGCCATTGCCCAAGGCTCATCAGAATTCAATATTTCTATAGTCGTAGAAGCCGTGGATTTGCCAAAAGCACTCACTGTATTGCACAAATCGTTGTTTAGATAAAGTACAAATAACGATTTTTGAGTGCATTATTGTAGCGTTTCAGGCATAGATTATCTAAATATTATTCTCATACTCAAAAAAAGTATTTGTATCATATTTTTTGCTGTATCACATTAGCTTAAAATATGATACAAATGTCGATTGATAAAATATAGATTAGCTCTTCTATCCCCTTTCAATACAAAAGTTTTAAAACTTTTTAGCACAAATTGAACTTTGCACGATAAATTTGCAAAGGTATTTTTTCTATCGTACGGAAACCCTTTCTCTTAATCTTTTGGTTTAATACCTGTAATTTTCTTCTTCATATATGTTTCATGCGCTTATAGGCAACATTGGCCATCTTTCTGTTATCATTGCATTCATCGCTTCAATTTTGGCTGCCTATGGCTATTTTATCGCTTCTCGAAGCAATGATGACTCGTGGGTTAGGTTTTCAAAATGGTCGTTTTATATTCATTCTGCCTCTATTATCAGTATAGTAGTGTGCTTATTTGTAATTATTTATAATCATTACTATGAATATTATTATGCTTGGAGCCACTCATCAAACAGTTTGCCGACTCATTACATGATTTCATGCTTTTGGGAGGGACAGGAAGGAAGTTTTTTGTTATGGCTTTTTTGGAATTCTATATTGGGCATCATCATAATAAATACAGAAAAAAAATGGGAAGCACCTGTCATGGCTGTATTTGCTGCTGTACAAGCTTTTTTAGCTTCTATGATTCTAGGCATCGTAGTGGGTGATGTAAAATTTGGTAGCTCTCCTTTCATTTTGTTGCGCGATTTTATGACCGATGCGCCCATTTTCGCTTCAAATCCTGAATTTGTACCTAAAGATGGTACCGGCTTAAATCCGCTTTTGCAAAATTATTGGATGGTGATTCATCCGCCTACTTTGTTTTTGGGCTTTGCCACTACCCTTGTTCCTTTTGCGTTTTGCGTAGCCGGATTGTGGAAAAACGACATTAAAGAATGGATTCGCCCTGCCATGCCTTGGGCGCATTTTTCCGCTTTAATTCTAGGTTTGGGTATACTTATGGGAGGCTATTGGGCCTATGAGACACTCAATTTTGGAGGCTATTGGAACTGGGACCCTGTGGAAAATGCTGTGTATGTACCTTGGTTGGTATTGGTTGCAGCCATTCATGCCATGATTATCTTCAAGAAAAACAATACAGCCCTAAAAACAGCCATCATTCTCACTATTGCCACATTTTTATTAATATTATACTCTACATTTTTGACCAGAAGCGGTATTTTAGGTAATGCTTCGGTACATTCTTTTACGGATTTGGGATTGTCGGGTCAGTTGTTGGTCTACTTGCTCTTCTTTATTGCAGTATCAATATATTTTGTGGCAAAAGCATGGAAAAACATCCCATCGCAAGCGGAAGAAACCAGTATTTGGAGTAAAGAATTTTGGCTTTTTATGGGCATACTCACTTTGTGTTTGGCAGCTTTTCAAATTATAGCCACTACATCCATTCCTGTATACAATTCTATCTTCAAGGTATTGGGTATCGCCTCCAATATGGCTCTTCCAGCCGACCAAGTGGCTCACTACAGCAAATTTCAATTGTGGTTTTCCGTTTTTATTGCCCTTTTTTCAGGTACAGCACAGTTTTTTTACTGGAAAAAAATGGATAAAACGCTACTTCAAAAAGCAATTACTACTCCGGTTATCATCACGCTTTTAGTCGTTTCTGCCATTATTGTTATTACACAAGTAAATAATCCAAGCTATATCTTATTGTTACTTGCAGGCATATATTCTTTGGTCTCAAATGGTATTTTGCTTTACAATTTGGGCAAAACCAGTCCTAAAATTACCGGAGGTGCATTGGCACATATTGGAGTGGCATTGATGTTAATTGGGGTACTCTACTCTGCTGGATACTCTAAAGTAGTTTCAAGCAACACAACAGGACTATTATATTCAAAAGAATTCACCACTCAAATGAACCAAGAAAATGTGCTCCTGTGGCGAGGTGATGATATTAAAATGGGCGATTATCAAGCGAAATATAAAGGCTCTAGGATAGAAGCAGATGGAGTAAAAGGATATATAGACAAAGATTTAATAAGAGTTACTGACAATCCCAATAAAGCCGTCATTAGTAAAGACATTCCAGAAAAAGGTCTTAAACTAGGCGACAGCATACACTACATGCCCGAAAATACGTATTTTGAGATAGAATTTACCAAAGCTAATGGCGATAAATTCACTCTTTTTCCTCGTGCACAAGTAAACAAAGAAATGGGATTGCTTGCTTCGCCCGATGTAAAAAAGATGCTTGGAAAAGATTTATACTCACACGTATCGTCTATCCCCGACCCCAACGAGCAAAAAGCATGGAGCGAGCTTGAAACCAAAGATGTAATGATAGGCGATACTATTTTAGTAGGCGATTAC
>ERZ1066116.199-NODE-199-length-25488-cov-40.614870_pt1 | contig 25488 bp, 34 predicted proteins | sample MGYA00382763_ERZ1066116 | MGnify/ENA primary metagenome ERZ1066116 (study PRJEB33369, sample SAMEA5778346) | biofilm metagenome | biome: Industrial cooling water; feature: Water cooling tower basin; material: Biofilm | place: United Arab Emirates | collected...
ACCCATCACGGCAGTTTATTTACCATCTCTAGAGTGAATTTGCGATCTACTGAGTTTACAGAATTGTGGACAAGGGTCTCACCTTCATGATCCAGGAAATGGAAATCAATATTTAGTTCACAGCACTCAACTCGAACAGAAAGGAAAACAACGATGTTAAACATTGAGAACAAAGTCATTGCGATCACTGGAGCCAGTAGCGGGATTGGCGAAGCCACAGCTAAGTTACTCGCTCGAAACGGTGCAAAGGTGCTTTTGGGCGCACGGCGCACCGAAAAGCTCGAAAAGATTGTTGAGGAAATCCACACCTCAGGCGGTACAGCAGAATTCAAAGCCGTAGATGTCACCGATCGAGAAGATGTGAAAGCGTTCATTGGGTTTGCGAAAGACAAGTTCGATCGCGTCGATGTCATCTTCAACAATGCAGGCGTGATGCCCCTATCGCCGATGAATGCCTTGAAGGTCGAGGAATGGGACAACATGATTAACGTGAATATCCAGGGCGTGTTGAATGGCATTGCGGCAGGTTTACCGATCATGGAAGCGCAAGGTGGCGGACAGATCATCAATACGGCATCTATCGGTGCCCATGTGGTAGCGCCCACTGCTGCTGTTTATTGCGCGACCAAGTATGCAGTTTGGGCAATCTCTGAGGGACTGCGGCAAGAGTCAAAAACGATTCGCGTTACCATTATCTCTCCCGGCGTGGTTGAGACCGAACTCGGCTCTGATATTACGGACGAGCCAGCAAAAGGCTTCTTGAAAGAACTCCGCAAAGACGCACTCAACCCGGATACGATTGCCAGCGCTGTCCTGTATGCTGTGTCTCAGCCGCATGATGTCGATGTCAACGAAGTGATTGTCCGCCCGATCCGCCAGATGATGTAGGCAACGGCTCTCGATCATGTCAGATGGATAGGATTGACCGTGCAACTACAGCGATTCTTGGTAGGGTGGGCACTGCCCGCATTTTCCAAACGCTCTGACTACAGGGTTTTGTGGGCGATGCCCACCCTACAAGTTGTGGCTTATCCAAACGGCAACCGCTGTAAGTTTTGAATCTAACTTAAGTTATAACCAGTCTTCTACTTTGCGATGGAAAGGTTACTCTATCAATTTCTACTGTAAAACTTTTAACTCGCTATAGACGACAGCTTGAAGGTGATTTCCTATATTGAATGTATGCAAATCGTGATGCAGTCAATGGATTGAGCAAGTCAATTGCAAGGTTCTATGCTTGCTGCAAATGTAGAAAAAATGAACGACGATCGCAGCCACAGTTCCCTACTTGTCCCGCCTTCAACCCAAGATTGGATGCAAGGTGTGCTGCGTGCCAGGGTCGTGCTGGTGATGTATGGAGACTATCAAGACCCTGGAAGTGCAGACCTTTACAAGCTGATTAAAGGGATCAAACGAGATCTGAGTGATTCGTTTAGAGAGGATGATTTATGTTTAATCTTCCGTCACTTTCCGCAGGTACAAATTCATCCTTATGCTCAACGGGCTGCCGAAGCTGTCGAAGCTGCCGCTGTCCAGGGACAGTTTTGGTTAATGCACGATGCTTTATTTACCCATCAACAAACGTTAGGGAATGGTTACCTGATTGAGTACGCCAATGATTTAGGGCTTAATATGCCTCAGTTTCTCAAAGACTTGTCTAAGCAAGTGCATAGCGATCGCATCAATGAAAATATTGAAAGTGGAATACGCAGTGGAGTGACAACTGCTCCAGCCCTATTCATCAATAACATTCGATATACCGGACGCTGGAAGATGACAGAGTTAATGACAGCCATTGTTGCTGCAAATCACTAAGCTCTACTCATAACTGGTCAACCGTTAGTAATTGATGACGGATATACAGTGAGTTAACCAAGCCTCGTGAATGAGCAACTTGTAAATGCTCGGTTTTAATCTCAGGAATAAGTGCCCCGATGAAGCTAGCTGATTTTAGCAAGCACACTGTTGAGGCAATTCGATTTGAACTATTCAATCAATAAGGTTTACACAAGGAAAACAATGAAAACACTCTTCAAAAGAGCCGCATTATTCTTCGCTCTGCCTATCTGTATTTCAGGTTATTTCTCCTTGCCTGCTGCTGCTGATTCTACAGCCGACCTCATCTTGAGTACCCAATGTCAGGGTGGTTACACCATTAACATTTGGCGAAACTATCAGTCTGGTGAACTGCTTTATCGTGCCATCAGTCCTAACGGTAATTTAAGTTTGGGTGGAGGAACCAGCCAGGCGACTGAAGGCGTTCGAGTGTACAAATTCGGGACTGGCAACTATGAATATTGGGTTTGGGATGGGACGTTGGATGATCCGCAGGCTGGGGCATTAGAGGTCTATCAAAACAACCGCCTTTTAATGCAACAAGCTTGTACGAGAAGCTGAAATGAAAGACTCAACTTACGTAGAGGCCGCCCGGTGGGGTAAGCATCGGGGGTGGCGGTATGTTCTGGGATTAGTAGTCATCTTCTTTGTGGGGCTTGTGGTCGGCGGCATCGCCACCCCCCGCATCGCGTTCCTGTTTGGTGGTCAGGAGGGGCTGGCGGCGTTCAGTCGGCTGGATTACGCCGCATTCGGTCCCGTGGGGGGCTTCGTTGCGGTCACGGCAATTTTTCCGTTCTTCCTCGTGGGAATCTTGATCGCCGTCACCCTCGTTCACCGTCGCCACCCCCGAACGCTGATCACGGCGCGGGAGCGGATAAGTTGGCGGCGTGTCGGTCACGGGTTTGTGGCGTGGTTCGTGCCATTCTGGCTGATCGCTGGGCTGGGACAGTACTTCCTCTATCCCGACACCTTCTCTTTTAACTTTGACCTCACAACGTTCGCGCTCTTCGTGCCGATCGCACTGATTTTCACTGCGATCCAAACCACCACAGAGGAGCTTTTCTTTCGTGGATACATCGTGCAGGGCGCGAGTATTGTTTGGTCTAACCGCGTCTTTCTGGCGCTGGTGCCAGCCGTGATCTTCGCCCTGGCGCACCTGCTCAACCCGGAGGCGAGCGCGGGCGGTTGGCTCACGGTCTTCTTCAACTACTTCCTCGTTCCGGGTCTGCTGTAGACTGTGGTTTCGTTGATTGACGGCACCACCGAACTCGCCATCGGCGTACACTTCGCGAACAACATCGGCGGCGTACTCCTGTTCGACGTAGCCGGAAGCGTCCTGAACGCACCGGTTCTGTTCACAATCAGCAAATTCCACGCGACCTACACGGCGCTATCGATGCTGGTTGTCGTACCTGTGTTTCTGGCGATCGCCTACAGAGTATTCAAGCAGGAGTCGCCCCAATCCGTTTCCCACAGCCACCAGAAGGGTCGTTGGTGACACCAGCAACTACAGAACCCATCAGCAACTGAAGTCAGCAACCCGATAAAAGGAGTCAATTATCATGCCTCGTGTTTCTGCAAATCACCTGCGGGAGTCGGGAAAGCCCCCTTCCGCGTCCTCGGCTCGGTCTAGCAAGACCTCCCGTCCGGGCTGGCCCGAGATTATCGTCGGACTCGTCGTCTATTTAATCGTAGGGTTCGGAGGCGTCCGGCTGTTCGAGCAAGTCGGTCTTGACCCCGTGGTTCACGGTCTGATCTTGACTGCATGGACTGGTGTCGCTACGCTGGTCGCGTTCGCGGTGGCTGCGCGGCTGCGGATTCGTTCCCTGAGTGCCTTCGGCGTGCGTCGAACCTCCGGACACTGGCTCCTGATCAGCGTCGGAGTAGGACTGGTTGCCTTCGTGCTTAAGAGTCTGGCGATCCTAGCTTGGGTTCAGATCACTGGGGACACGAACAATGTCCAGGATGTTTACGGAGATGGCGCTGGCGGCGGGTTACTGTCTCTAGTTTTGAGCACGGTGTTCATTGCCATTTTCTCACCCCTTGGTGAGGAACTGCTCTACCGAGGCATCGTCACCAACGCGCTGCTGCGCTACGGTCCGTTCGTTGGGGTCGTGGGTAGCACTGTGATCTTCGCTCTCATGCATGGGATCAACAACATCTTTCCCGCTGCTGTGGTGGCTGGTCTCGCCACCGCCGAGGTTTTCCGCCGCAGCGGATCGATCTGGCCCGGTCTCGTCGTCCACTTCGTTTTTAACCTGCCCTCGTTCCTGTTGATGGTGTTGTTCAGCAGCACGGGCTAATAGGACAGATCATCTGGAGATTAAACCAATGGCAATTCTGAAACAATTCGGGATTTTATTTGTATTGGGCAGTGTGGGAATTGCGATGTTCACGATCACGTCTATTCCTTTAATCGAGCAACAGTTAGCGAAACTGTCTCCAGAAACACTGGAAAAAGTTCCGCCATTGTGGATTTTAATGCTTCTGCAAGGGCTACAGTATTCAGTTCTACTAGCAATCAGCATTCTGATCGGCATTGGTTGTGCCCACCGCGTTGGATTACACTCCCATTTGATTGATCATTGGGTGTTTCATACCACTAAGTCTCTATCTTTTGCCGTTGAGATGAAGTGGAGTTTGGGTGTGGGTGCAGCGACCACAATCATTGTCCTGTTGCTCGATCGGTTGATGCAACCTGCCCTACCTGAAGCGCTACAGGCAGCCAATAATACAGAACGAAGTTGGTTGAATTTGCTCACAGCAATGTCCTATGGCGGCATCACTGAGGAAATTTTGATGCGCTGGGGTTTAATGTCGCTGCTTGTTTGGATTGCGTGGAAAGGTCTAAAACAAGGCGTTACAATGCCGAGCCAAGGAATTTATCAAGGTGCGATCGTTCTAGCCGCGTTGGTATTTGGACTATTACACCTGCCAGCGACTGCCGCGCTCGTTCCCCTCACTCCGCTTGTGATTATCCGAGCGATATTACTCAATGGGATTGCTGGTATTGCGTTTGGTTGGCTCTTTTGGCAATACTCGCTTGAGGCTGCAATGTTAGCCCATGTCAGCTTTCATGCCTTTTCCTTTGCTTTTAGTTTTTTGCTGGCAAGATTTGTCTAAGCTTTTTTTCAAGGCGATTTCACGATGATTTCAAGAGAGAACAACCGGACTTGATTTTAGGAGAAATAGAATGATACTTCAGGATAAAGTGGCGTTGGTCACTGGTGGCGCATCGGGAATTGGTCGAGCAACCGCGATCACATTCGGTGCTGCGGGAGCCAAAGTGGTCTTCTCGGACATACGCAGTGTAGAAGGTGAAGAAACAGCTAATTTGATTCGCGAGACTGGGGCGGAATGCTTGTTCGTGAAATCCGATGTATCGAGTGAGGCGGATGTCCGGGAATTGGTGCAAAAAGCGATCGCCACCTACGGCAAACTCGATTGTGCTTTTAACAATGCTGGAATTGATCTGGCTGTTAAACCATTGCATGAACAATCGATCGAGGATTTTGACAAGATTATGTCGGTCAATGCGCGAGGGCTGTTTCTCTGTATGAAATATGAAATTCAGCAAATGCTGACCCAAGGTTCAGGCGCAATCGTGAACAATTCATCTACGAATGGTCTCGTTGCGCTTCCAGGAATCTCTCCCTACGTTGCCAGCAAACATGCGGTGATGGGACTGACGCGATGTGCTGCCCTCGATTATGCCAAACAGGGCATTCGGATCAATGCTGTCAATCCGGGTCCGATCGCGACTGACCTCATGGCTCGTAGCGCTGAGCAAATGGGTATCACATTCGATGATCTTGGGTCTATGGTTCCAATGGGTCGGATTGGTCAGGCAACGGAAATTGCTCAAGCGGTTGTGTTTCTCTGCTCTGATGCTGCTAGATACATTACAGGACAACCTTTGGCGATCGATGGCGGATATACAGTGAGTTGATTTTTGATTGTTGATCGTGGAATCACAGTGAATTGATCCATCAACAAATCAAACCGCGATCGCTTCTTCAAGAGATGGTCAGCACTGCAATTTTAGATGGTGAATAAGATGATTCAGTTCAAAGATTTTGCGCCTCGGATTACTGACCGGGGACCCTTCGGCGGACCTTCCGAGTATGAATCCTTCTCTGAGGTTGTGAGTGCTGTCAATCAGTGGATTGCAAGTACAACGATCCAGGTGATCAATGTTGAAACTGTTGTTTTACCCGATCGCATCGAAGGCACCAGTGATGATGTCTACGGCGTGACGACCAGTAATGCTTTCCACCCAGTGATGATCAGTCAGGGTCTTGCAATCAACTGCTTTCAATGTGTGCGTGTCTGGTACAGAGAATAAGCCTCACTGGAGAAGAAATAATGAAACGATTTACCTTATTTACTTTCCTGTATCTTGCACTGGGAGTTTGCTTGACGGCGATCGCGCTTGGATACTCAAATCTGCCTTCGGGTCTTCAAATCAGCCTGTTCGCCAGTGCAGGAGCGTCCTACCTTGTTTGTCTCTTCAGTACCTTCCCATTTTGGCGAGAGGCGACGCTCCGCGTCTATCGCAGACGGAATTCAGCAATCATCCTACCCTGGTTGGTGCTTGGAGTGAACATTATTGTGACAATCTGGGAGCTTCAGAGTCAGAACTGGACAATGGAAGCCATTTTACAAGCGTTCACGCGGCTGTTAATCGTCTTAATATTTGCAGAAATCATTGTGATTACATGGCAAGTGAATTCTGAACATTAGGGTCTAAATCAGAACAAGGAACACCATGAATAAGCCCAAGTTTTTTATCAACCGCTCTCATACGAGTTGAGCCGAATAGTACAGATATAGAGTTGAAGTGCAACTCTGGAGTGAGCATTATGGAGCAGCATGAATGGCAAGATGAAGCCCAACAATTGGCGATCGCTCCTCGCCTGTGGCTCTGGTGGACATTGGCTACTACAATCGCAGGGGCGATCGTCGGAGCACTGGAAGCATCAGGCTTTCAGTTTGTAGCAACCATATTTTTTACAGGTTTATTGATTGGCACAGCCCAATGGCTCGTTTTGCGCCAGTACATGCCTAAAGCCTTTTGGTGGATAGTGGTTAGCACACTGGGATGGACTTTTGGGTTAGTGCTGGTGAGTTCTTACATAACCCTTTTTGATCCGCTTATTCAATTCCTAAGGACGCTGGGCGCATGGTCAGTTTTTTGGACGAATTTGATCACACAGCCGATTGTATTGGCTATTTTTGGCGCGGCTCAATTTCCGATTTTGAGACGATTTGTCCGTAAGGCGCATTGGTGGATTCTGGTCAGCGCTTTAGGAGGTGCACTAGAAGGAGCAACCAGTTCGACTGTCGCGTACATTGTGCAGCCGGGGCTACTACCAGCACCATTCCTAACAGCATTGAGCTATGGGTCAGGTTGGCTAGGCTACGGCATCGTTACCGGAATTTGCCTGCAATGGCTGCTAAGTCATCACCCCCAGTAAAACAATACACAAGCTTGCGATGAGCGCCGAGGCGCAACTCCGAAGGAACCGCAACATACCTCAATCAGGAATTCATCATGCAATATCTTTCACAGGACTTAATTCTTCTTGCACTCAATCCCCACACTGGGAAAACTCGCTTCTCTTGGTACGCGGCGCTCGAATATGGTGCTCACTGGACGGGGATGAAGGTGAAGTAAGCGAAGCGATCGCAGACGATTTATGACCACGGATGCGATGGTTTTCACGCTTGAGCATCACTGCATCTATCACCAAATATCGGAGCTAAAACATGTCACGCAAAACGATCGCCACCAAAGACCAGTCTCCACAACGACCACTTGCTCCCAGTGTCAAACACCTGCTTCGGCGATCTCTTCGCAAACCCTTTCAGATCATTCGCACTAATTTTCGCGCCTACCTCACCATCAACGCCATTGTGTATGGCTTAGTCATCATCGGGTTGGTAGCGGCGATGGTCTTCCCCAACCTGAACGCAACGCAGGTAGCCATCCAGGAAGACAACGGAACGGCGGATCTTGTCCGATCGCTATTCAATAACCCCTGGCTGTTCTCGCTGACTATCTTGGGAGTCAACCTCACGACCGGCGCACTGTGGATCGTGCTCCCTTCGCTGATCGTTCCCTTCGCTGGCATCGCCATATTTGCGTATAAGACGTTCACTCTCGGTTTAGCGATGGCTCCGACTACCAAGATTATGACGGTGGCACTGATCCCGCACTCGCTGACAATACTCATCGAATTCCAAGCTTACGCCCTCCTGATGTTTGGCGCATACATCCTTGGTCGGTCTTGGGTTCGCCCCGCAACCATCGGCACTCGGAACCATCGTCAGGGTTACGTCCGTGGGCTGCAACAGCTCGGTTGGCTGAGTCTGTCCACGCTCCCACTGTTCATCGTCGGCGCGATCTGGGAGGCGTTCTCGCTCCGCTACCTGGTTCATCCGCTGACCCAATGGTTGTTGTAGCCAGTAGGCTGAGTACTGCCCACAAAACCTTACTGGACAATCGCTGGTGATTGACGGTGGATACACAGCGAACTGAAGACCATCAAGCTAGTAGTTTTTGGACAGTTGCAACGCGTCGAATATTTGTTTCAAAAACTTCTGCTGTATAGAGCAGAGGAATGCTCAAAATCTAATCAGGAGATTCAAATGATTCTAGTCACTGGCGCAACTGGAAATAATGGGCTGGAGATACTTAAGCGTCTCGCCTCGCAAAACGTTCAGGCTCGCGCGATGGTGCGCGCTGCCTCTAGCACACGGGAACGTGCTCGCAATCGAGCAAAGGCAATTGCAGATCTGGGCATCGAAATGGTTGAGGCTAATTTCGATCGCCCTGAAACACTGCCCTCTGCCCTGGCAGGAGTCGATCAAGCCTTCCTCGTCACCAACTCAACAGAACACGCCGAAACACAACAACTTGCGTTTGTCGAAGCAGCGAAACAAAGCGGTGTTAAGCACATCGTTAAACTGTCGCAGTTCGCCGCCAACGCTGACTCACCCGTGCGTTTTTTGCGCTACCATGCGGCTGTCGAATCGGCAATCCAAGCAACCCAGATGGCGTATACGTTTCTGCGCCCCAATCTGTTTATGCAGGGCTTGTTAAACTTCCGGTCGTTGATCGTTGAACAAAACACCTTTTACGCGGCGATCGGTAATGCGAAGGTGAGCGTCGTAGATGTCCGTGACATTGCTGACGTTGCTGTCGCTGCTCTAACCGAAGCTGGGCATGAAGGAAAGATTTACGATCTTACGGGTTCGCAGGCGCTAACACATACCGAGATGGCAGAATCTCTCTCTGCTGCCCTGAAGCGTCAGATTGCGTTTGTCGATATCCCATCCGAACAGATGCGGGAAGCAATGGTTGGCTTTGGGATGCCAGCTTGGCAAGCCGATGGACTGATTGAAGATTACGCCCATTATCGACGCAATGAGGCAGCAGCGATCGCTTCAGGGATAGAGGATGCGACTGGCAAAGCACCGCGTCAGTTTAAGGACTTTGCTCGCGATTATGCAACGGCATTTAGCTGACTTCCGAAATTGAACGATCGATAAGTATAGCTCTAGTTGTTCGCAATCTTGGTTCGATAATATGATTCGAGGATAATATGATTCGAGTACTAAAAAAAGACTGGTTCTACTCATGTTGCTTATTTCTTCTAAGTGTTTTACTGACTGTTGGTTGCACAGGCATTAACTCCGGGAGTAGAGAAGTTCCCTCCAACCGCCCAACAGTTCCGTCAAGCGAGATTACAACAACCACGACCGAGCGCACAGACGCATTACGCGATCGCATTGGGCAGATTTCTCAAGCGGCTCAAGGGCAGGTTGGGATGACAGCTACAGTGCTGGAATCTGGAGAATCAGTGTCTCTGAATGGGAATCAGCGCTTTCCAATGCAAAGCGTTTACAAGTTGCCGATCGCAATGGCGGTTCTGAATCAAGTCGATCAAGGGAATCTCAAGCCAGACCAGAAGATTCGGATTGAGGCAAGCGATATTGTCCAGGGAAGTCAAGTACTAGATAAAAATTCGCAAGGAAAGGAATTCAGTCTGTCTGAACTCTTGCAATACACGGTTTCTAATAGTGACAACACCGCCTGTGATATACTGCTGCGGCTCATCGGTGAACCGGAACGTGTTACGGAATATTTAAGCAGCCTTGGTATAAACGACATCGTTGTAGCGAACACAGAGAAGGAGTTAGCGCAAGATCTAGTCGTGCAGTATCGCAACTCTGCAACGCCCGATGCAGCAGTAGTTTTATTACGCATATTGCATGAAGGACGGGGACTTACAAAATCCAGTCAAGCGCTACTGTTGCAATGGATGACAGAGACTCGGACAGGTCTAAAGCGTATCAAAGGACTGTTACCAGAGGGAACGGTCGTGGCACACAAAACGGGTACTTCGTCTACTGTGAATGGAGTAACAGCGGCAACTAATGATGTGGGACTCGTAACACTTCCAAGTGGGCAACATTTGGCGATCGCCGTGTTTGTTTCAGATTCTCAAGCAACTGATGTAATCCGAGAGGAGGTCATCGCAAAGGTGGCAAGGGCAGTATGGGATGAATGGAGCAGATAAAGTTTCTTCTGTATCTACAATTTTAAGGTGGTGGGGGGTTGTGAGTGCTGTCAATCAGTGGATCGGAAGTGTGACGATACAGGTGATCAATGTTGAAACGATTGTTTTACCCGATCGCATCGAAGGCACAAGTGATGATGTCTACGGAGTGACGACCAGTAATGGTTTCTACCCGGTGATGATCAGCCAGGGTCTTGCAATCAAATACTTTCAATGTGTGCGTGTCTGGTACAGAGAATAAGCTTTATCGGAAAGAGAAAGAATATTACATGAGGAACATCATGAATAAGCCCGAGTTTTTTGTTACCCCTGGTTATGGGGAATACATGCTGAATAACTTGCATTACTCGCAAGCGGTAAAAATTGGCGATCGCGTGGAGACATCCGGTCAAGGTGGCTGGAATGACAACCTGCAAATTCCTGAATCGCTTGCGGACGAGATTGCTCAGGCGTTTCGGAACGTGGAGCAAACCCTGGCAATCGCCGGGGCGGGTTGGGAGCACGTTGTCCACGTCAATTCTTACCATGTGGGCGGGTTGCCCCCAGAGGTTAATGATGTGATGGTCAGGCTATATCGCCATTACATGCCCAACCATGCCCCAATTTGGACACAGATAGGAGTCGCGGCGCTTGGACTGCCAACGATGCGAATTGAAATCCGCGTTACTGCAATTGTTCCATGAGTTTCATATTAGTGGCAGCAGAGACGGCTCCGTTAAAGTATCCACTTGAACAGAGGAGAGATTCAGATGTCAAACAACAATAAAGCCATCTTAGAAGCGGCAAACGCGGCGATCGCCCAAGGCAACTATGAAAGATTTTTGTCGTTCTGCACCGACGACACGGAATGGACATTTGTAGGCGACAGGACCCTGAAAGGAAAAGAAGCTGTTCGTCAATGGATGGCAACGACCTACGTAGAGCCGCCAAAGTTTAGGGTCGCGCACTTCATCGCTGAGGGTGATTTTGTCACAGCCCTCGGTGATATTACACTGAAGGACAAAGACGGAAAAGCGACTGATTACTCGTACTGCGATGTCTGGCAATTTCGCGATGGTCGGTTGGTCGAATTAAAAGCTTTCGTCATTAAAACCGAGGGCAAGGATGAAACCAGCGGCGTGGCGTAAATAATCCTGATGCACTAGACGTTCTAGAACCATGTTCGGGGATTGCCCACCTTGGAGAATCAGAATAAGTGCTGATCTCATCGGTATCCAGTTGCATCAGCAGGTTTGCCCATTTCTGTCACCTCCTGAATGTAACGCCAAGCATCCGGTTGAGAACCATCCAAATCAGTAAAACCATACACTTTGGCAAGTTGACCACTGGAAAGCGATTGACCATTCCAACGAGCCACTTCTGGATCGCCAGCCAGATGAGCAACAGCACGTCCAACAAAGTGGGGTGTTTCGGAAACGATGAAGTGCGGTTCTTTGGCTGTGGCATCCTACCAGTTGGCTTCACTCACCCCGAAACTATCGAGCATCATTTCCGAACGTAACCACCCTGGAGTCAGACATACTGCTGTACAGCCATGCGGTTGAAGCTCTTGCGCTAATGCCCACGCCATCCGAATAATTGCATTCTTGGCGACATCATAAATTAAGGCTTGCCGATAGTGCCCATTGTTGTAATCTGCTGTTCCATCGGTGAGTTCAATGACTAATCCTCCAGGTTTCTGAAGCAGCAGCGGCAGAGCAAAATGACTGGTAATGAGATGAGTGTCGATCGCTAAACGTAACAGGCGTAGACCTCGTTCCAGATCAACTTCCCAGATGGGTTTATCAAACTCGGCAAAATGCTCTGCTCCAATATCATTGATCAAAATATCTAACCGCCCTTGCTCTTGCTCCACACGAGCGATGAGCGATCGCACCTGTTCTGGGTCTAAATGATCCACTTGAACCGCAATACCCTTTCCCCCTGCTTGAGTCACTAACTCTGCGGTTTCCTCGATGGTTTCTGGACGGTTGTAGTCTGACTGGTGTGTGCGAGTTGTGCGTCCTGTCACGTAGACGATCGCTCCGGCTGCACCCAGTTCGGTCGCAATGCCTCGCCCTGCTCCACGAGTGCCTCCCGCCACGATCGCCACTTTATCTTTTAGTGGTTGCATAATGACCTCTCAAACTTGTTCTAAAAAGTAAATTCAATTCACTGTTACTAGAGGAGTTCATTTGCTTATCGAGATGCAGAGCCAGCACCGAGTTGGTTCATCAGCCCCATCACGTCATTTTTCACCCAGCTATCGGTGATCCGACCTTCAACAATTCGCACGATCGTCATCCCCGTCATTGCTACGACGTTGCCTGTTGCAGGTATCCCAAAGATTTCGCCCTGATGCGTTCCGCGCGTAGTAGCTCGTGAGCAAACTTTATCAACTTCAGCAATTTGGTCGTCGATCGTAATCTCCAGGTCAGGAAACGCGGCACGAAACATAGACACGACTTGCCTAATCCCCTCAGCCCCTGGTAACGTTCCGGGTGGTGCTTCATGATAAACATAAGACGGAGCCAAAAGCTCATCCAACAGATCCACTCTCCCTTCGTTGAACACCTGTTGGATATAACGCCGATAGATGGCTTTGTTGCGATCGAGCGTGTCATTGGTCGTCATTAGCTTTCCTCCAATGGTCATGCTCACAGCATAAAGGCGACTTCATGACACCCCCTGTCATATTTCGGCGTTAGTGTAGAAGAAGTTGCGAGGGTTCCAGAAATCTTTATGCGTGCCGATCGCCTCCTCTCTATCCTGATGCTGTTGCAGGTTCATACCCGGCTAACCACACGAGAACTGGCAGAGCGACTGGAAGTGTCTGAGCGTACCATTCACCGCGATATGGATGCCCTCAGTAGTGCCGGGGTTCCGGTCGTAGCAGAACGGGGTAAGGGTGGTGGTTGGGGGTTGCTGGAGCAGTATCAAACGACATTAACCGGACTCAACCTGGCAGAGATTCAGGCGTTATTTGTGCCAAAGTCACCTCATCTACTTGCAGATTTAGGGTGGGGTCAGGCGTTTGAAGCTGCATTACTCAAACTTCTAGCCGCCTTACCCGCCGCCAATCGTCAGCAAGCGGAATTGGTGAGCCAACGCATCCATGTTGACCCCACCGGATGGCAGCACTGGGACGAAGAGATGGCTGCATTCCCAGTGTTGCAAGCCGCCATTTGGCAGGAACGGCAGGTTTTCTTGAGCTATGAACGCGGAAACGGTCAGCGGGTTGAACGATTGGTCAATCCGTTGGGATTAGTTGCCAAAGGGAGTGTTTGGTATCTGGTTGCAGCCGTTGAGGAAGATGTGCGCTCTTACCGTATTTCACGAGTGCAGAATGCCGTGCTGCTGGATTCTCCTTGTATTCGTCCAGTTGGGTTCGATTTAGCCGACTATTGGCAGCGATCGATGGTGGAGTTCAAAGCGAATCTGCCTTACTATGGCGTAACGGTACGGGTCGCTCCAGAGGCAATGTCTTGGCTACGGTATGCGGGGTACTTTGCTCGTATCGAACAGATGATTGATGCCCCCGATGCTGATGGTTGGGTTCATATCTCGCTGCGGTTTGACATTGAGAAAGCTGCCTGTGCCTACGTGTTGGGGTTTGGTGGACAGATGGAAGTGATTGAACCGCTAGAGTTACGCGATCGCGTAACTCTAGCGGCAAAGGAAGCGATCGAACTTTATACACAACACCCTCTCAAATCACCGTCCTAACTCACTTCACCCAACTAGGTGAGAACGAACTTTCTCTATCTTTGGATAGATTCTTCGTCAATGCCTTATTCAGCAACTCATCCCCAGAATGTGATAGTGCCGCAAGAATTAGATAGCGAAAAGATACAGTATTTTCCTAATCTAAAAATGTTTTGAAGAATCAATCTGTGAATTAGGAGAAGTAATGGCACATTTACTACACATTGATGCAAGTCCTCGCGGAGAACGTTCTCACTCTCGTCGTATGACTCGTGAGTTTGTCGAACAGTGGAAACAGCACCATCCCAATGATGCGATCGCATATCAAGATTTAGGTCGCAATCCCATTCCCCATATTGATGAAGACTGGATTGCAGCCGCCTTTTCTCCCCCTGAACAGCACACGCCTCAACTCCGGGGCGCAATTCATCTCAGTGATCAATTAGTTGATGAATTTCTAGCCGCTGATATCTACGTCATCGGTGTGCCCATGTATAACTTCAGCGTTCCCAGTGGATTTAAGGCGTATATCGACCAAATTGTTCGCATTGGGCGCACCGTTGATATTGAATCCAGTGATGCGGGCAACGTGTATAAGCCACTCGTCCTCGGTAAGAAAATGTTTATTATTGAAGCACGGGGGGATTCTGGCTTTCAACCCGGTGGACGCTACGAAACCATGAACCACCATGATCCTTATCTTGTAACTGTTTTCGGGTTTATGGGCATCACGGATATCACTTTTGTTCACGTCGAAAATGATGAGTTTGGGGGACAAAAGTTAGCAGAGTCAATTGCCAATGCTCGTCACAGAATCACTGAACTCGTTGCTGCATAAAGGAGTCAATCCGGATTTATGGTAGGGATTGAATATCTATATGTCCTAAAACTGCTGGCAGCCCTTGGATGTGGGCTAATCGCTGGAGTGTTTTTCGCTTTCTCAACCTTTGTCATGAAGGCTCTGGCTCAACAACCTCCTGCTCAGGGAATTGCCGCAATGCAAGCCATCAACATCACGGTGATTAATCCCTGGTTTATGACCGCTTTTTTGGGTACAAGTGTCGTTTGTCTGATTCTAGTAGTCTTTGCCCTTCTCCGATGGCAACAACCGGGTGCTGCTTATTTATTGGTCAGTGCTTTGTTTTATCTGGTCAGTTGTTTCGGTGTAACAATGGTGTTCAATGTCCCGCTCAATGATGCGTTGGCTAACGTTAATCCCGACACTAGCGAAGGGGCAACTCTCTGGGCTAGATATCTGACCAACTGGACGTTTTGGAACCATGTTCGGGCGATCGCCGCATTTATCGCATCAGCCCTATTCACAATGGCACTGAATGCCCCATCAAAACTGTAGAGGCGATGAATTCACTGAAACATACGATGCTTTGGCGCAGATTGGATTGTCCTGGACACGATAGTTGTTGTCTCTGGAAAACGGGTGATGGCTGGCAGTTATCTGGAACAGCCATCTTCTTATTTGAGCAAAAGCCCTGTCTTTTATCCTACGAGGTGAATACTGATAGCAACTGGGAAACCCGCACCGCAAGTATTTCAGGCTATGTCGGTAAATCCGTTGTTATTCTAGCGATCGCTCGTAATCCAAATCATCATTGGAGTGTCAATGACATAGAATTACAGGACGCAGCAAACTGCATTGATTTAGATTTAGGATTTACTCCAGCAACTAATTTGATTGCCATTCGTCGGTTATCGTTAGCGGTTGGAGCGCGATCGCAAGCCCCTGCTGCATGGCTCGATTTTCCAGACTTCACGCTGAAACGATTGGAACAACACTACCACCGATTATCCTACGATCGCTACGAGTACATATCACCAGATGCGAGCTATGCCGATGTTTTAGAGGTGGATGATGATGGGGCGATCGCTCGTTATCCCCAACTTTGGGAGCAGGAGAGATCAGGATCAAGCTCAACGTTCAATTCAACGAATGGATACTAGATCCTACACAGCAGGAGATGAACGCATGGAGAAAACATACCAGGGAGGCTGTCACTGTGGCAGAGTGCGGTTTGAAGCCGATATTGATTTGAGTGCAGGCACAGGCAGATGTAATTGTTCAATCTGCTCCAAGATTCGGATTTGGGGAGTTGTTCTCAACCCTGATGCGATTCGTTTACTCGCGGGCGAAGCAGACTTAAACGACTATCAATTTGGTGTCCATAACATCCATCATCGATTTTGCCAGCACTGCGGAGTCCACGTTTTCTGGCATGGCTATTCTGAGAGGAAAGGCAGAGCATTTTACACCGTTAACATTGCGTGCTTAGACAATATTGATGATGTGGAATTAGCGAACCTTCCCATTCGTTATTTTGATGGACGCAACGACAACTGGGAATCTCCCCCTGCTGAAACCAGCCATCTTTGAGAGCAATGAAACAATATGAAAATTCTTGCGATCGGGGCAACAGGTTTTGTGGGTTCCCGTGTCACTCGCCAATTAATAGCACAGGGACATGAGGTTGTCCTGTTTCACCGGGGCAACACCACTGCCAATAACTTGGGTTCGATCGTCCATTTCTATGGCACACGCAATCAACTACCCAACTTCAAAACCCAATTTGAACAATTTGCCCCTGACGTTGTTCTCGATATCATTCCTTTTACAGAAGCACAAGCACAGGATATTGTTCAGGTGTTCGACGGTTTTGCTCAGCGCATTGTTGCCATCAGTAGTGGAGATGTCTACCGAAACTATGAAGGGTTGCAAGGGCAAGGGAAGCATCCCCCTGATCCAGTTCCCCTAACAGAAAATGCGCCACTGCGGGAAACACGATACCCCTATCGAGACTTGGAGGGATTAGACTTCGAGTTTAAGCAGGATTATGACAAGATTCTGGTGGAACAGGTGCTGATGCAGCATCCAGACCTCTGTACGATTCTCCGGTTGCCAGCGATGTATGGTGTTGGCGATCGCCAACATCGATTTCTACCCTACCTTCAGCAAATGTTTGACCAGCAACCCATTCTGCTAGAAGAGGAACAAGCCCGTTGGCGTTTCTCTCATGGCTATGTGGAGAATGTTGCAGCGGCGATCGCTCTAGCGGTCACAAAGGATTGCGCTGCTGGACGCACCTATAACCTGGGTGAAGCATCCACTCCAACTTTACTGGAGCGAATCCAGAGGTTAGGGAATTTGGTGGATTGGCATGGCGAGATAGTCACGCTTCCCAAAGACCAACTCCCCTCTCATTTGCAAATGAATTTACAGTGGCAGTATCACCTGGCGATGGATACAACTCGGTTTCGAGAAGAGTTAGGCTATGTGGAACCCATTACCGAAGAGGTAACATTGCAGCAAACAATTGCATGGGAACAGGAAAACCTGACCGCAACTAACCCAGAGTCGTTGAATGATGATTAGTTCTATGTCAGAACATAAAGAGTTTTATGACAATTCAGATATAAGAGCAAAATATATTGCCCGTCGCACTCAACCTGACAATCCCAATGACACACTTGAGCGTCCAATTTTCTTAGACCTTGTAGGCAGTCTCGACCAGCTTGACATCATTGATCTTAGCTGTGGAGATGCATCGTTTGGCAAAGAAGCGCTCTTACAAGGGGCACGCTCTTACATTGGCATCGAAGCCGCTAAAGCAATGGTTGACCTTGCTTTAGCGCAACTAACCAATACATCGGGGAAAGTGCATCATGAACGACTAGAAACCTGGAAGGCACAGAGCGAACAGGCGGATTTAGTATCTTCGCGACTGGCTCTCCAGTATGTTGAAAACCTCGAACCTGTCTTCCAAGAAGCGTATCAAGCACTCCGTCCCGGTGGTCGAATGATTTTCTCCGTAGAGCATCCTGTAATTACCTCTAACTTTGCGAGTTTAGCAGAGGGTCGTCGCACCACCTGGTTGGTGGACAATTACTTCAAACCCGGCGCACAAGTGCATCAATGGCTTGGACATGAGGTGACAAAGTATCACCGCACGTTAGAAGAGTATTTTGATCTGATCACAATGACTGGCTTCAAGCTAGAGCATATCCGGGAATCACGCCCTCAAGCTCAAAATTTTTCAAGCCAGGAGGAGTATGAGCGGCGTATGAGAATTCCTCTTTTCCTGTTTATTTCAGCACGTAAATCCATTCACGATCCTCCAGCCCGCGATAGAACTTAAGGAGTACATGACGAACCATCTACCTTATGGAACCATACATCAGCTTGATTACGCTCGGAGTGTCTGACCTTGTTCGCTCCACCATCTTTTACAAGCAGGGGTTAGGTTTACCTGCGAAAGAAGAGTTTGAGGGTGTGACGTTCCTCAACCTTAGAGGAACCTGGTTGGCTCTCTATCCCCGTGAGGCACTTGCAGCCGATGCTCACATTTCAGCAGCAGGGAATGGTTTTTCAGGGTTTACTCTGGCACACAATGTGAAGTCGAAGGAAGCGGTCGATTCCGTTCTTGAACAAGCAAAAGTGGCAGGAGCTACTATTCTCAAACCCGCACAAGATACTGATTGGGGTGGATACTCCGGCTACTTTGCCGATCCAGATGGCTACCTGTGGGAAGTCGCCTGGAATCCCCATTTTGATTTAACCGGTAGTTAAACTGCTTTACCCTTGGATGGGGACATTACTTTTAAGTTACCTGTTTGCAATTACAGTTGAGATATGTTTTTAGCGCCTACAGCGCCAAGAAGCTCCATGTCACTTCGCGTTTTTATCAGAAAGCCAGCCGAAGAAGATTGTCAAACATTGCTGTCCCTTCATCAAAGAAGTAAGGAGTTCCATTTCCCCTGGGCTTTTCCTCCACTCAATGAGCAGGAATGCAAAAACTACATCAATCGTTGCCAAAATGAGGACTTTGAAGGTTTACTAATTTGTCATGCAAATAGCAATGAAATTGTTGGAGTCGTAAATTTGAGCCAGATCTTCTACCGAGCGTTTCAAAATGCTTATCTCGGTTATTACGTTGATGTAAATTTCGCAGGTCAGGGGTTGATGTCAGAGGGTGTGCGTTTGGCGATTGATTACGCTTTTTGTACACTCAGTTTGCATCGAGTTGAAGCCAATATTCAGCCCCAAAACAGGACATTCATTCATTTAGTAGAGCGACTCGGTTTCACGAAGGAGGGATTCTCTCGACGCTACCTAAAAATCAACGGAGAATGGCGCGACCGTGAACGCTGGGCTTTAACCGTTGAAGATTGGGTATAGGTATTTCAGAACCCTAACTTTGTATCAGACGGACGCAAGGCATTAGTTGGTTTCCGAGATGAATCGTTATCTATTCTTACAGCAGGAGTCATCGAGTTATGAGTGAAGTTACCCCACAAAATATCAATTCAAGCTTTGTTGTGCTTGATGATGCGAACAATGCAATTCCGATCGCGGTGGGCGATCGCTTTTACGAGAAGCTAGAACAGCAATTTGGAGACTTTAAGGGAAAACGGTTGATTTCCCACTACACCTTCGAGCAAGACTGGGATAGCTGGGAAAGACACCCCGCTGGAGAGGAATTTGTGTGCCTTTTATCTGGACAGATTGATTTCGTGCTAGAGCAAGACGGAGGCGAGGAAGTCGTGTCTCTTAACACCCCTGGGCAGTACATTTTGGTTCCACGCGGAGTGTGGCATACGGCTAAGGTTCATACTTCCAGTTCAGTACTATTTATTACTCCTGGTGAAGGAACTCAAAGTCGCCCACTCTCTTGATTTCAGCAATCATACTATTCAGTCACATCAGCTAATTTCCTAATACGGGAAAATGACTAATAATTCTTTAGAACTTAGAAAGCAAAAATATTTTGAAATTAGTTCACTAATTTCTCGATTAGATCATAAGACACTAAATTCACTGCTTGACCAGAGTGAGCCAAATGAATCGGGTGCAGGTTGGGGGATGAATCACATACTTGTCTTTAGACAATCCAAAGTGTTTGTGAAACGTGTTCCGGTCACAGATATTGAATATGACAACCTGTTTTCCACCAAAAATCTGTATGACCTTCCCGCTGGTTGTAGTTATGGCATTAACTCTACTGGGTTAGGAGTCTTCCGTGAGCTTATCACCCATCTCAAAACAACTCACTGGATATTGGAAGGAGCGATTGCCAACTTTCCATTGATGTATCATTATCGGATTCTTCCTTCCACTAAAAAGTACACAGCATTAGAGGTTGACATAGAACGTTGGGGCAATCATCTCAATATAAAAAAATATGCATCAGATAGGGTAAATTCCAGATATGAATTAGTTTTATTTCTGGAGTACATTCCCTACGTCTTGGAAACATGGTTGCAAGAGAACCCCAACCAACTTGAGAAAATGCTGAATGGTTTATGGAGGGCGATCGCCTTTCTAAGAACGAAAGGAATTATCCACTTCGACGCACATTTCCGCAATATTCTGACGGATGGTGAACAAGTTTATTTGACTGATTTTGGGTTGGCACTAGACAAGAGTTTTGCATTGACAGAAGAGGAGAACGTTTTCTTTGAGCAAAACAGTTTGTATGACTATGGGGAAGTCCTGCGAAATCTGGGGCATTTGATTCGAGCGCCCTATAATGCGTGTTCCGAGAACGATAGGTACAGGATTATGAAAAAATATGGCATCAAAGACGGGTTGCGACCCTACGAAGTGGGAGCCATATTGCTCGATAACATTCAGCAGATTCAAGCGGATGGAGACCTGATTTTAGATGAGTTTTATATTTCCAGCATCGTAAAATACCGCCTCATTATTGCACTGATGCAAGGCTTTTTTGCTGCGATGTGGGAAAACGACCAGAAAGACACGCCATTCCCCCACGCCAAACTACGACTGCTGCTCGACGAGACAGGATTTCTCCCAATTCAGGCTGAAGTTGAACATAGTATGGCGGTTTGAAGCCGTCGCTGTATTAACTGAAAGGAACGATGGATGCTACGAGTTGAATTCGTTACCCTGAAGGGAGAATTCGCAGAGTTCCCTTGTCATGGTTAGCCCTCTGCTTGTGACCAAGCTGCATCTTCCATCACCCTGCTCACCATTGGTGCAGCGGAAGCGTCTACTAGAGAAATTAAACCAGGGATTCAGCAGCAAACTCATTCTCATTTCAGCGGCAGCAGGCTTTGGTAAGACAACCATATTGAGTGAGTGGGTACAACAGGCTAAGTTACCTGTCGGTTGGCTTTCACTCGATGAACGGGATAATGATCCAACCCGTTTCTGGCTATATGTTGTCACTGCTCTACAACAAGGTGTCCCTCACCTGGGAGAAGCGACATTAGCGATGTTACAGTCGCCCGAACAACTCCCATTTGAGGCGTTTCTGATTCCGTTAATCAATGAATTTGCTCAACTGCAAACAAACTTAATTCTTGTTTTGGATGATTATCATCTCATTACTGAAACCGGAATTCATGATGCGCTTAATTTTGTTCTGGACCATCTACCGACTCAAGTGCATTTGGCGATCGCCACTCGCGTTCATCCACCACTATCGTTAGCTAAACTACGAGTTCGTGCCCAACTCAGAGAACTGGGTGCTGATGATCTACGATTTACAGATGAAGAAGCCACTACATTCCTGCACCAATCACTATCAGAACCATTAACGACATCCCAGATTGAAGCCTTGCAAAACAAGACGGAAGGATGGGTTGCAGGCTTACAGTTAGCAACGCTCTCTCTCCAAGGAGCAGCTAATTCTGCAAGTTTAATCGACTCATTTAAGGGCAATCAACAACATATTCTGGATTATTTAGTTGAAGAAGTTTTAGAACGTCAACCTCAGTCTCTTCAATCGTTCCTCTTACGAACGTCTATTTTGGAGCAAATGTGTGCCTCTCTTTGCGAGGCAGTTGTTGGAGACACGACAATGAATGGCGCTACTACGTTAGAGCAACTGGAGCGGCTGAACTTATTCATGGTGCCCTTGGATCAGGATCGCACCTGGTATCGCTACCATCATCTTTTTGCAGAGTCGCTGCGTCATATTCTGCATCGCACAGAACCCGATCGCATTTCGGACTATCATTTACGAGCTGCTCAGTGGTACGAACAACAGGGATGGATTGCAGAAGCAATTCAACACGCCATATCAGGGCAATCCTTTGAGTATGCCGCTCATCTGATTGAACAGGAAATTCAGACCAGCGAAAATCCTCGCTTTGATGCGATCGTTCTACGCCGTGCCCTAACCAAATTGCCTTCTCAGCTAACCGATCGCCGTCCCTGGTTGCTGGTGGCAAAGGCATGGGTCGGCTTTACCTCCTCCCAATTTGCAGAAGCGATCGCCGCCATTCAGGCGCTTGAGCAGTGTCTCAAAGAGAATTCTTCTGCAACTGAAAATACCGATCGCCTTTGGGGGCTAATCATTGCATTGAAAGGAATACAAGCCCGCCAGCAAGGCAACACAACCGAATCAACCGAGTGTATGGAAAAAGCCTTGCAATTGCTGCCGCAAGATAATTCCTGGTTGCGATCGATTATCCTCCTCAATCTCGGCGTCACTTATTTTGTTGCAGATAATTACGAAGCCGCAAAGCAGCTACTTCCCGAAGTCAGCCGTATTGGAAAGGCAAGGGGAACGGCTGATCCGGCGATCGCAGGGCTTTACTTACAGGCACAGTTCCTTACCTTGCGAGGGGAACTCAATAGAGCGTCATCTCTTTGTCAGCAGGGTTTAGAGTTAGCCACAGAACGTCACTGGTTAGCCACCTATGCGGGTATCTTGGTTGAGGTCGCGTTAGCGGATTCGTTGCGGGAGCAAAACCAGCTAGATACTGCCGCTCAACACCTGACCCAAAGCATTGATCGCGCCATCCAGAATCGTCAACCTGGGCTAATGATGGGCTACATTACCTTAGCGCGAGTCCGACAGGCACAGGGAGACTTTCAGGGAGCATGGGCAGCCATTCGGGAGGCTGAACGCTGTCAACCCTGGCTTTGGTCTACCATCCTCTCTATGGAGGCTTGTAAAGCGAGGTTATATCTGGCAGAGGATAATTTGGAGGGGGCGTTTCCTTCGGAGTTGTGCGAAGCACTAAACACCTGGGTCGAGAGCAGTGGTTTGAGCATTGAGGACAACCTCCATTACAACCGGACTGAGCAGTTCCCTAAAGCGTCTGAACTCGACTATTTAACTTACGCAAGAGTATTAGTGGCTCAAGGGAAACACGAAACATCTCACTTGCAAAATGCCCTACGCTTGCTGATCCGAATCCAGGAGTTTGCTCATGCGGGTGGACGCACAGTTCGCGTCATGGAAGCTTTGCTTTTACAGTCCTTAGTTTTCCAGGCACAGGGGGATTTAGACCATTCACTTGATGCGCTAAATCAAGCTTTGAATATTCCTCGGCAGGGTCATTACACTCGTTTATTCTTAGATGAGGGAAAGCCAATGGCAGAGTTATTACAATTAGCTGTTTCCAAGAAGATTCATCCCGATGCAACAAAACGTTTATTGAGAATTTTCGACTCAGTTCAAGAAAAGCCAACAGTTACTAATCAACCTTTAATTGAACCACTGACTGATGCTCTAATCGAGCCGCTAAGCGAACGCGAACTAGAGGTGTTGCAATATCTGGCAACCGGGATGTCGAATCAGGCGATCGCCGACCAACTATTCGTTAGCCTCGCCGCAATTAAATGGCATGCTCGGAATATTTATGGCAAGTTAGAGGTCAATAATCGTACACAGGCAGTCGCAAGAGCCAGAGAACTGAGACTGCTATCTTAACGGAACCCACTTTTGCAAGACCTATCCTTCCGGCTAGTGAAACAGTGAGCAAATCGCGTCACACTTAGATCAACTGGACAGCGCAGACCACAATGGCGCAAGCGAAAGGAGTTGCTGGATGAGCAATCTGATTCTCACCACTTTCGATTGGGTACCCGAAACGCCGCGAGGCTATGTGCGCGACATCCGTGTGCGTTGGGCACTGGAAGAGGCTGGGTTGCTCTACCGCGTCAATAGTGTGCCATTTCGCGATCGGGGTACCGAGCACTTCTCTCATCAACCCTTTGGTCAAGTGCCGTGGCTGACAGATGGAGACATCTCTATCTTCGAGAGTGGCGCAATCCTGCTCCATCTCGGTAATCGGAGTGAAGTACTGATGCCCGTTGATCCGCGTAGTCGCAGTGCAACTGTAGAGTGGCTGTTCGCAGCGCTCAATTCCGTCGAGATGGCGAGCCTGCCCTGGTCTATCTTCCAGTTCTCCGGTGATACCGATGATACGCTGGGATGGAAGCGGTTGGTCGAGTTCCTGAATGCCCGACTTCAGCACATGGAGCGAGTGTTGGGAGAACGCGAATGGTTGGTCGGAACCTTCTCCGTCGCCGACATTCTCATGGCGGATGTGCTGCGGCTTGTCGATCGGTTCGATGGGCTAGCGGTGTATCCCGCCTGTCGTGACTATCTTGTGCGTGCCACAGCTCGCCCGTCGTTTATCAAAGCATATGCAGACCAGATGGCGCATTTTGCAGCGGCAGATGAACGAGGGTGATAGAAACTTCTGTTTACAGGAGGTCTCAACATGGAAAAACAAATTGTTCATCTGTTTGTATTCAATACGCTTGCCGACTGGGAAACAGGCTATGTCGTTGCTGGAATCAATAATCCAGACATGCAAAAACAGCCCGGACGGTATCAGATCCAGACGGTTGGTTTAGATGCTGAACCTGTCACCACGATCGGTGGACTCACCATTCTTCCTGACATCACCCTTGATGAACTGGAACCCGGAGCTATGTTGATTTTGCCAGGAGGTGAAGCCTGGGACAGAGACGAAAACTCAAAAATTTTGGAATCCGCAAAAGCATTGTTGGCAGCGGATATTCCTGTTGCCGCTATCTGTGGTGCAACCGCAGGATTAGCGCGTGCTGGCATTTTAGATGACATCCCTCACACCAGCAATGCCTCAGAGTATCTGCAAGCGACAAACTATCGAGGGTCAGCCCTGTATCAAAATCAGCCCGTTGTTACTGCTGGTAATGTGATTACAGCGAACTCAACCGCACCCCTTGAATTTGCCTACCACATCTTCAAAAAGCTCAACCTCTACGAAGCTCCTATTTTGGAAGCCTGGTATGGACTATTCAAAACGGGGGATGCTTCGTACTACTTCACGCTGAAACAGCTAACCACTTGACCCATTTTCGAGTGAAGCGACCTAAAAGACGATCTATTCTGGAGCAAAGAGACGCGATCGCACGAGTGGGTGAGCGATGAGTATCACAGTTCGACCAGAAGTTCCCTCTGATATTGCAGACATCGAAGCATTGACAGTAGCGGCATTTCTCAATGCCCCTCATACTAGCCACACCGAGCATTTGATTGTGAATGCCTTGCGAGAGTCAGACAATTTGACAATCTCAGTAGATCGCAAATTCACTCTAGAGATGGTAAATAAACTGCCGTGATGG
>ERZ1066116.200-NODE-200-length-25402-cov-30.804829_pt1 | contig 25402 bp, 9 predicted proteins | sample MGYA00382763_ERZ1066116 | MGnify/ENA primary metagenome ERZ1066116 (study PRJEB33369, sample SAMEA5778346) | biofilm metagenome | biome: Industrial cooling water; feature: Water cooling tower basin; material: Biofilm | place: United Arab Emirates | collected...
GTGAATTTACCGTCCTCAGCCGCTTTCCAGCTTCTTAGTTTTGTCAGTCAAGCAGAGCAAGACGCTCAGATGCTTCGGTCTCAGTCCTCACGTCTCCGGCAGGAAGTGAACCAATTGCAGCAGCAACTGTATCAGGACATTCAAGAGATTAAGCAGATTGATCCGAGTTTCAGTCTTATCCAGCAGGTTGAGCCTATCTCTTTTGAGCAGATTCAGGCTTTGTTATGCGATCGCACTGCGTTGCTTGAATGGTATCTGTTGGATGACTACTTTCTGGTTCTAATCATCGTTGGACATCAATCTGAAGTTAAGGTTTGGACGTCCACACCAGAAGATTTACAGTCTTTGAAGACATGGGTGGTTAAGTATTTACAGGCATATGTTCAGCCGTCTCGGCAGGATTGGAAGGAAAGCTTGGAACCCCTGCTAAATGAGCTTACTCAGATGCTCCATATCAAAGAAATTCTGGCTTACCTGCCTTCTCATTGTGACCAACTGGTCATGATTCCTCATCGATTTTTGCATCTGTTACCCCTCCATGCGCTGCCGCTAGTTGACCATACCTATCTACTGGATCGTTTCTCAGCAGGGGTTCGCTATGCCCCCAGTTGTCAACTTCTGCAACTAACTCAAGACTTTCACCGTCCCTCGTTCAGTCATCTAATTGGAATACAGAATCCGACTAATGACTTGAGTTTTAGCGACCTTGAGATGGACTGTATCCGATCTATGTTTCAACCTCATGAAACAATTCTGCCGAAAGCAGAGGCAACCAAAACAGCCTTTAGCACTCAAGATCTTCAAAGCACTCACTGCGTTCATTTTGCCTGTCATGGGGTCTTCGATTTTGACACACCTTTGCGCTCTGCCTTGGTCTTGGCTGGCACTTCGGTTGAGGAGATTGATCTGGAACAGTGTTTGACATTGGGCGAAATTTTCGATCTGAATCTACAACAATGCCGTTTAGTGACACTATCGGCTTGTGAAACAGGTTTGACCGATATTCGCAGCCTAGGTGACGAATATGTAGGGTTAACCAGTGGCTTTCTCTACGCGGGTAGTCCTAATATCGTTAGCTCACTTTGGACAGTCAATGATATTTCGACCGCCTTCCTAATGATCCGTTTTTACCAAAATTTATTTGAGGGCGAATTTGTTGCTGTAGCACTGAACAAAGCTCAGAAGTGGTTGCGGGATGTTAGCGGACCAGAGTTAGATGATTGGATGATTGGATTAGAGAGCATCAAATACCTTTGGATTTATCCCAAATGCAACCTACACAAAGAGTGAATTTCAAGCGGATCTTGAAAAATTCCTCTCCTTTTCAAAATCCTTTATACTGGGCTGCATTTTGTGCGATCGGACAGTGATGGCTACACAACTCGAAACACTGTTACAAATCCTTCAAGCGGTTCATGACAGCGACGGAGATCCGCAGGTTGTTTATCCGCTGCTGGAAGCTCATTTAGATGACCTGGACGAAAACTTTGCTCAAGTGCTGCGAAATTGGGCGATCGCTACGCTACCCAAACTTGATCCTATTCAGGCTCAGGGCACAGCAGCAGCGGTCTTTAGCTTTAGTGATTTGATTCTGCAATATCCCTATGGGGAGCAAGCCATTCATCAAGAAATTGCGATCGCTGGCTATGAAGCAGTAACAATCGTGGCAACTAAGGAAGCCTTTCCTCAGGAGTGGGCGACCACCCAGGTTAGTTTAGGAAATGCCTATGCCGATCGCATTTACGGAGATCAAGCAGATAATTTGGAAACGGCTATCCGCTGTTATTGCGGTGCTTTAGAGATTTACACCTGCGAAGCTAATCCAGAACAATGGGGAATTATCCAGGAGAACCTGGGCAATGTTTATTCCGATCTGATCCAGGGCGATCGCTCTAAAAACCTGGAAACGGCAATTGAGTATTACATTGCGGCATTGGGTGTATTTACCCGTGAAACATTTCCTGAGCGATGGGCACGAGTTCAGGAAAATCTAGGTGTGGTATATCTGTCGCGAATTGAGGGCGAGCAGGTAGACAACTTAGAGGCGGCGTTACGCTGTTACCTGGCATCCCTGGAGGTTTACACTCAGGAATCCTTTCCCGAAGACTGGGCAGAACTGCATAACAATCTGGGATTAGTGTATCAGGAGCGGATTCGAGGAGAAGAAGCAGAAAATTTGGAAGCCGCGATCTGCTCCTATTTGGCAGCATTACAGGTCTATACTCGCGAAACATATCCTTGGCAATGGGCGATCGCACAGACCAATTTAGGGGGAGCTTATAAGCGTCGCATTCGGGGACAACCACAGGAGAATCAGGCAGCAGCAATTCAGTGTTACCTGGATGCCCTGGACGTGTGTACTCAAGAGGCATTCCCAGAACAGTGGTCCTTGCTGCAAAACAACCTGGGAAGCCTCTACTACGACTACGGACAGGATGAAGCTGGGGAAAATTTTGAGACTGCTATCCGTTACTTCTCTGCCTCGCTAGAGGTACGGACTCGTGAGGCAATGCCCGAACGTTGGGCAGAAATCCAGAACAATCTGGGCAATATTTATCTCGATCGCATCCAAGGAAATAAGGCGGAAAATTTAGAAGCTGCCATCCACTATTACTCTGCGGCACTAGAAGTCTACACCCGTGAGGACTTTCCAGCAGCCTGGGCCGATACCCAAAGCAATCTTGGTATCACCTATCGGCTGAGAATCAAAGGCGATCGCTCCGAGAACTTAGAACGATCAATCCAGTGTCATCTGCAACCCTTGGAGATTTATCCTCGCGAAACCTTTCCTCAAGATTGGTTGACTTCTCAGAATAACCTGGGTATTGCGTATCAAGAGGCTGGGCAACTTGAAAATGCTTATATTGCCTTTGAAGCAGCAATCGACCTGGTGGAATCGCTGCGGGGTGAAATCATCACAGGTTCTGGCAGGGGTGAAGACAAGCAGAGGCTTGCTGAGCAATGGAACGTGCTTTATCAGCGAATGGTAGAAGTTTGTCTGGCTTTAGAACAGGTGGATCAAGCAATCGCTTATGTCGAGCGCAGCAAAACTCGGAATTTAGTAGACCTGATTCTCAGCCGAGACCTTGCCTCCATTTTTCCACCCGACGTAGTCAGCCAATTGCAGCAACTTCAGGAGGAAATCGTCAGCAATCAACATCAATTGCAGATGGCGATTGCTGAAAACCCATCTGCTCTGGCTCAACACTTGCAGCAGTTACGCCAACAGCGCAACGACTTACAGGATCGTTATCTGTCGATTGGTTCTAGTTTTGACCTCAAGCAGACCCGAGCTAACCTGGATGAGTGTACTGCTATTATCCAGTGGTTCATTACTCGTCAAAGCTTCTACACCTTCATTATCACTGGCTCTAATCCCCAACCTTGGGTGGCATCTCATACAGCGGCTGAACTGCAAGCATTGGAAGACTGGTCAAGAACCTACTGGCGACTTTACTATCGCAAAAATCGCCAATGGTGGCGTAATCAGTTACCACAACGCCTGCAGAAACTTGCCCAAATTCTGGATTTAGATGCTGTACTGCACCAGTTGCCTGAGGCGATCGACCAACTTATCCTCATTCCCCACCGATTTCTGCATTTGCTGCCGTTACACGCCTTACCTCTAGGAAGCAAGTTAGAACAAGGCTCCTCCCCAGAGGACTTGAGCAATTACGGGGATACCATTCCGTTATCTGCCAACTGCTTACTTGATCGCTTTCCTAAAGGGGTACGGTACGCCCCCAGTTGCCAGTTACTTCAATTGGCTCAAATACGACAGCGTCCCCAGTTTACTCACTTCCTCGCTGTGCAAAATCCGACCAATGATCTAGATTTGGCATACACTGACTTCGAAATTGAAGCGATTAGGGGTTACTTTGAGTCGGTGAAAATTCTGAAGCAGACAGCAGCTACCAAGTCTGCGGTTAACCATCAGTCCACAGAACCCACTCATTGCGCTCACTTCTCCTGCCACGGTTCATTTGATTCCATCAATCCGCTAAATTCAGCTTTGCAACTGGCAGATGAATCACTGACATTAAGCGAGATCTTCTCAATGGATCTGCAACAAGCCCGTCTGGTCACGCTTTCTGCCTGTGAAACGGGGTTAACTGACCCAACCAGTCTCAGCGATGAGTACATTGGGCTGCCCAGTGCGTTTCTTTATGCGGGTAGCCCGAATGTGGTCAGTTCCCTTTGGTCAGTGGGGGATATTTCTACGGCATTGCTAATGGCTAAGTTTTATGAGAATTTGCAAACTGAGCCGTCAGCTGCCTTGGCGCTTAATCAAGCGCAATGTTGGTTGAGGGACGTAAGGGGAAATAAGCTAAAACAGTGGGTGGAGAACAAACGGTTATCTCTCAACCCAACTTTAGCAATGAATTTGCGACGACGGTTTAAGCAGGAACATCCGTTTCAATCACCTTACTACTGGGCAGCATTTTGTGCAATTGGTTAGCGAATATGGATGATAAGCGTCAAGAAGCCTACTTAAAACTAATTAATATGCTGCTTGAATGTTCTAGAGGTCAAGAGCAAAAAATATTAAATGAAAACCAGGATTTGATTGATCAAGGACTAGTAGAGATAATGGTTCAGTTTGCCGAGTCACCGTCTATACCCATTAGTCATGATGCATCTAATTATTTGAAGGAACTTGCCAATTATCTTGAACATAGACTGAAGATGCAGTTTTTTAATAACTTTTTTCTAGAACTACTAGAGACAGTTCATGTAGCAAAAGATAATAGAGAAATTATTAACCGGTTTCTATTGAAAAATATTGAGAGATTGAATGAAGAATTCTCTCGTTTCTTAGATCTCTGGTGTAATGAAAATTTGCCTGAGCTTAAGTCGGAGGGTGTGGAAAGTATCGCTGGTCTTATTTTTGATTTCAGTAGTTTTATCCAAGACTTTCCTCATGGTTCAAAGCTCGCAAATCAGGAAATTGCTATTGCAGGTTATGAGTTGGCAGCAAAATACTACTATAACCGCCAAGTTTTTCCGGAGGATTGGGCATTAATTCAGAACAATCTTGGTAATGCCTATTGTAATCGAATCAAGGATGACCACCTCAGCAATCTAGAGAAGGCTATTCGTGCTTACCAAAGTTCCTTGGAAATTCGTACTCTTGCAAGGCTTCCAGAGAATTGGGCTACAACTCAAAACAATCTAGGTCTTGCTTATCGTAAGTTGGGAAAGGTGGATAAGGCAATTGAAGCTTTCAATGCTGCTCTACAAGTATATACTCTTGATGCGTTTCCAGAAGAGTGGAGTGCGCTTCAAAGTAACTTGGGAATTGCATATTCTGAGAAGGGGGAGTTTGATAAAGCAATAGAAGTTTTCCTACTAGCCTTAAACGTTCGCACCTATGAGTCTTTTCCCAAAGATTGGGCTGCAACCCAGAATAATCTAGGAATTGCTTACCGTAAACGTGGATGGGTTAATGACTCGATCTCAGTTCTGGAAGATGCTTTAAAGGTATTTACGAGGGAAGATTTTCCAGAGTATTGGGCAGAAAACATTAGCAACTTAGGTGAAACATATAGGGATGCTAACCAGATTGATCAATCTATCGAGTGCTTCCTCTTAGTACTAAGAACAGTCTTCACTCCACAAGCATTTCCTGTAGAGTGTTTAGAAGTTGGACGCAACTTAGGTAATACAGCATTTGCTGTTTGCAGGTGGGCTGAGGCGATCGAAGGCTATAACCTTGCGATTGAAGCCGTTGAACAAAGCCGTAATTGGGCAAACACTGATAGAAGACGACAGGAAATTTTGTCGGCGGCGATCGATGTCTATACCAAGATGGTACAGACATGCATCAATATCAACCAGAGCGATCGCGCTTTGGAATATGTCGAACGCAGCAAAGCCCGCAATTTAGTTGAACTTCTAGCTGCACGCGACCTTTACCCTAGAGGTAACGTTTCGCAAACAGCCATCGAGGAATTGGATCGGCTGCGAAGAGAGATTGTTACAGAACAACGTCGGATTGAAATGCGATCGGGAGTGGGTGAGATAGCCAATCTGGAGACATTACCTGCTCTAGCTGCGTTTCAGGAGTCTCGCACTTGCCTTAACCAACTCCAACAAGAACTGGACGAATTGATTCGACGGGATATCCAACCCTACGACCCCACCTTCAGCCTGACTCAAAGAGTTGAACCTGTCACCTTTGAGCAGATGCGAGGTTTGCCCACCAATCCCCAAACGGCACTAGTTGAGTGGTATATCGCTGAGGAGACATTTTTTGCTTTCATTGTCGTGCCGCACAGTCAAACTCCCTTCGTCTGGCAGTCATCCACCCAAGACTACCAAGTATTGATGGCGTGGATTAGCCGCTATCTTACGATATACTACGATAACAAGCAGCAGTGGCAAAGCACTCTAAATGAGCAACTTCAGGAACTTGCTACCATCTTGCACTTGGATTATCTCCTCTCAGTTATCCCCTCAGACTGCTCTCAACTGATTCTCATCCCCCACCGATTTTTGCACCTGTTTCCGCTTCATGCCCTGCCTGTGGGAGAGGGGCGATCGCAACCGCCAAGTGAGGCGCAATCTTCTGATACTCTCTGCTTGCTTGATAAGTTTCCCAGCGGCGTGCGCTATGCTCCCAGCTGTCAGCTATTGCAGTTAACTCAAAGCTGGAACCGCACCAACTTCAGCCATCTGTTTGGGGTGCAAAACCCCACCCTGGATCTGACTTACAGCGATATCGAGATGGCAATTGTCCAACAGGCTTTTGATCCCCATGCGGAGATTTTGGTGAAAGCAGAGGCACGCAAAGAGGCGATCGGCAACCAGCATTTGCAAGTTGCTCATTGCGTCCACTTTGCCTGTCACGGCGTTTTTGACCTAGAAGCTCCTTTACGCTCTGCTCTGGTGTTGGCAGGTGTCGATCTAGAGGCTCTTGAGTTAGAGCGTTGCCTGACACTGGGGGAGATTTTTGGGCTAAATCTGAGTCAGTGCCGTTTGGCGACCCTCTCTGCCTGTGAAACAGGTTTGACCGATCCGACTTCTCTCAGCGATGAATACATTGGTTTACCCAGCGGGTTTCTGTATGCGGGAAGTCCCAGTGTCGTCAGTTCGCTCTGGACGATTAGCGATATATCTACAGCATTCTTGGTAGCCAAGTTTTACCAGAATGTGCAACAGGGGTCACCTGTGGCGGTAGCTCTCAATCAGGCTCAATGTTGGTTGCGAGATGCTACTGGCGATGAGTTACAACAGTGGATGGAGGAACAACAGTTGCCGCTGGCTCCAACGCTGAAGATTTCACTGGCACGACGGTTCCGGCAGAATCGGCAGCCGTTTCAATCTCCTTTTTATTGGGCAGCATTTGGTGCGATTGGGCAGTAATTATGAATGAACAACGTCAAAAAGCTTATTTAAGATTGATTGACCAGTTACTCGTTAGTACTCCCGATGTAGCAGAGACAATTCTAAGAGAAAATTCACACTTGATTGATGCTGGCTTGATACAGAAGCTAGAGCAAGAAGCTGAAATTCTCAAAAAAAGGGGATATTGTAATCAAGCTGATTCTTTAATGAATACTGCCACGAACTTAATTAATTTAATGCAGGCTTTAGCAGAGCAATCTGCTTGTTTGACATTAATTGAACAGATTTTGTTTGCAGTTCGTCATACTGGTCACAATCAACAAACCTTATACCTATTACTTCGCGACAATCTAGATAAGCTTAATAATAATTTTGTGATTTCATTAAAATTATGGACAAATTCCATTTCGCAAAAATTAGATTTTAATGCCCATGAATTAGCCGAAGATATTCTACTATTTAGTAATTTTTTAGTTGGATTTCCGCTAGGAGTGCGAGCCGAAAATATGGAAATCGTTATAGCAGGCTACCAGATAGCAGCTAAATTATTTTTGAAGATGAAATCTTTACGAAATTGGGCAACTACTCAATATAATCTTGGGAATAGTTACTGCGAACGCATTCGAGGTAACAAGCCAGAAAATATAGAATTAGCAATTAACCATTACCTGGCAGCTTTAAGCATTCAGAATAGAAGCGACTCTCCCAACGAATGGGCTTTGACAAAAAATAGTTTAGGCACGGCTTATCTCGAACGCATCAAAGGAAAAAAAGTCGAAAATTTAGAATTAGGAATTCAATGTTTTAATGATGCTTTAACTATACATGTCAAAGCCAAATTTAGCGAGGAATGGGCAAATATTCAAGCCAATTTAAGTGAGGCGTATCGTAATCGAATTTTAGGAGAAAAAGCTGAAAATCTGGAAAAATCAATTGAATTTAGTTTAGCTGCCTTAAAGGTTTACACCTATGAAGATTTTCCTGATGATTGGGGAACAACTCAAATTAATCTTGGTAATGCTTACGCTCACCGTATCCAAGGAGACAAAGCTGATAATTTAGAAGAAGCAATCCATTACTTATCATCTGCTTCAGAGACTATTAAACGCGAAAAACTTCCCCAAGAGTGGGCAAAACTTCAAAACAATCTCGGTGCTGCTTACCTTCATCGCCTTCAGGGAGATAAATCAACAAATCGGGAAGAAGCCATTAGTTATCTTTCTGCGACCTTGGAAGTATTTAACTGCTCTGATTTTCCCGAAGTATGGGCAAGAATTCAAAATAGTTTAAGTTTAGCTTACACTTACCGAATCGAAGGAGACAAGAAAGAAAACTTAGAGAAGGCAATTTCCTATTCTTTATCTGCTTTGGAGGTACTGAACCACAAAGTTTTTCCCCAATACTGGGCAGAGAGCCAGCAGAATCTAGGGCTTGCTTACTATTTAGCCTACCACTACAGCAGCAACAGCAAAGATAGAGAAAAAGAAAACTTGAAACCAGCAATTTCTTGTTTTTGCAGAGCTTTAGAAGTACGCACTTACGAGGCTTTTCCTGAAGAGCATATCAACACCCTATTTTGTCTAGGTATTGCCCACCGAGAAGAGGGCAAGTTGGTTGAAGCCTACAAGACATTTTTAGCTGCCATTAGTAGCATTGAATCTTTCCGAAATGAAATTATATATGGTTCTAATAGAGAAGGAGATAAACAGAAGTTAGCTGAAGATTGGAATAATCTTTACTGCTTTATGGTGGAAACTTGCTTAAAGCTAGACAAGTCTGCTGAAGCAATAGAATACGTTGAACGCAGCAAAACTCGCAACTTAGTCGAACTTATTCTCACTCGCAATCGCCACACTATTTTCCCAGCAGAAGTAGTTGTTCAACTGGATCGACTTCGAGACGAAATCGCTAGCGGTCAGTACGAACTTCAAAATGCCACAGCAGAAGATCCAACTGCGCTAGCTCAACATCTCCAACAGCTTCGACAGCAGCATAACGAATTACAAGATCAATACTTACCCATTGGTTCTGGGTTTCAGTTTGAGCCATTCAGACCGACTTTGAGCGATCGCACTGCAATCGTTGAGTTTTACATTGCAAACAATAAACTGCTTGTCTTTATTGCTACCAATCAGACTCAAGAACCCATTGTCCTAACACCCGATTTAGTAGACCTGAAAGGATTAGAGGATTGGGCAAATAACTATCTAAAAGCGTATACTGGCAGGAAACTTCATTGGCAGCGCCGTCTAAAAACCCGTCTAACGCTGTTATCGAAGATTCTGCGTATTGATGAAATTGTTGAGGCAGTTCCCATTGAGTGTAAGAATTTAATTTTTATTCCCCATCGTTTACTGCATTTGCTGCCACTTCACGCTTTATCTCTATCAGATGGTAGTAGCCTATTTGATCACTTTCCCAAGGGCATTAGCTACGCTCCAAGCTGTCAGCTTCTGCAACTCGCCAAGAAGCGCGATCGCCCCCTCTTCTCTAATCTATTTGCCATCCAAAATCCCACCCAAGACCTCGCTTATACCGATATAGAAGTTTCTGCCATTCAACGCTTCTTTCATCCAAAGGAGACCAATGTTCTGGCAGAATCAGATGCAACTAAGTATGCTGTAAATAGTGGTCGCTTCAATGCTTCACACTGCATTCACTTTAGCTGTCATGGCTATTTCAATCTCAACAGTCCTCGCAAATCTGCTCTCATCCTGTCAAATTCTGAGCTTACCTCAATTTCCACTGAACTCAATTCTGAGCAACATCTCAGTCTTCAAGATGGTCGTGTTCTCGATCTCAACCAGTGTCTAACACTGGATAGCATCTTCAGCCTTAACCTTGACCAATGCCGTCTGGTCACCCTCTCCGCCTGCGAAACTGGGTTGATTGACTTCCGCAACGTCAGCGATGAGTACATTGGTTTACCCAGTGGTTTCCTCTATGCAGGTGCCCGTAGTGTTATCAGTTCGCTTTGGGCTGTCAATGATCTATCCACCGCATTATTGATGGCGAAGTTTTATGAGAATCTCCGAACTGAATTGTCAATTGCGATCGCTCTTAACCAGGCGCAATGCTGGCTGCGAGACTCAACCAAAGTAGACCTGGAAACTTGGATGAAAGAGCAACCCTTCTATCAGAGTCCAACGATCCGGTTGAGGTTGCGGCAACGGCTACACAAAATACCTGATAATACTTGTCCCTTCGCAGAACCGTTTTACTGGGCAGCATTCTGTGCCATTGGGCAGCCATGAACTCCGAGCAACCGACAGAAGGTGAGAACTCCAAGTCTTCGTTACTCAGACTTGAAGCCTATGTTGCTTTCCTACTGGAGATTTTGCAAACGATCGCAGACCACGAAACCGAGCCACAGAAGGTATATCCTCTCCTAAAAGCTAATCTTGATAAATTAGATGACACCTTTGCTAAGGTGTTGCGCCATTGGGCAGCAATTGCTTTGCCCCAATTTGAACCAGTTCAAGCACTCATCATTGCTGCTGCATTTGTAAATTTTGGAAACAGTCTTCGCAGCTTTCCCTATGGGAATAAAGCCATCAATCTAGAAATTGCGATCGCAGCCTGTGAAGCAACTGCCCCTATCCTGACACATGAAGCCTTTCCAGAACATTGGGCGACTGCTCAAAACATGCTGGGGATTCTTTATCGAAATCGTATCCGAGGCGATCGTGCTCAAAATTTGGAACAATCGATTCAATGTTTTGGGGATGCTCTCCATATCCGTACTCGAACAGATTCTCCTAAACTATGGGCTGAAACTCAGAACAGTCTGGGGAATGCCTATAACGAGCGCATCAGTGGCAGTCGGCTGGATAACGTTGAGAATGCTATCGCAGCCCTTGAAGCAGCCCTTGAAGTCCGTACTCGTGAAGCCCTGCCAGAAAATTGGGCAACGACGCAAAACAACCTAGGGCTTGCCTACTACAACCGTTTGAAAGGAGATCGGGCAGAAAATCTGGAGCAGGCGATCGCCTGCTATCAAAATGCGCTGCAAATTCGCACTTGGGAGCAGTTTCCTACCCAGTGGGCTGAGACACAAAACAATCTGGCAAATGCTTACAGCGAAAGAATCCGAGGGGATCGAGCTGAAAACCTAGAGCAGGCGCTCAAGGCTTTTCAATCTGTGCTGCAAGTTTACACATGGGAAGCCTTTCCGTCAGATTGGGCAATGACCCAAAACAACCTGGGGGAAACCTATCGCGATCGACTTATGGGCGATCGCAGTGAAAACCTAGACGCTACAATTGCTGCCTATCAAGCTGCCCTACAGGTGTATACTCGCGAAGTGTTTCCAGAACAGTGGGCAATTGTGCAAAATAACCTCGGAATTGCCTATTACAGCCAGCCTTTAGAGGATCGATCTGAGGCTCTGGAACAGGCAATCGTTTGCTATGAGAATGCGCTAAAAGTGCGTACTCCAACTGACTTTCCAGAACAATGGGCAGATACCCAAAATAACTTGGGCAACGCCTACAGTGATCGTGTCCGAGGAAATCAAGCTGATAATCTGGATCGAGCGATCGCAGCTTATCAGGCTGCACTGCGAGTTCACACGCGCGAGTTGTTTCCGATGGAGTGGGCAAAGACCCATAACAACCTGGCACTGGTACATCGGGATCGAGGGCAGTTGACGGAGGCGATCGCCTGTTTCCAATGTGCTTTACAGGTTCATACTCCTTTGGCATTTCCCTTTGAGTGCTTGATCACGGGGCGGAATCTGGGCAGAACTGCTTATTCCATTGCAGACTGGGAACAATCAATAACAGGCTTTGACATTGCCATACAAGCCGTAGAACAAAGTCGAGCGCAGGCAAGTACGAGCGGGCGGCGGCAGGAAATTCTATCGGCAGCCATTGATGTTTACAGTGGGGTAGTACAAGCTTGCCTACAGTGTGATGCAACAATAAAAGCACTGGAATATGTGGAGCGTAGCAAGTCCCGTAACCTGGTGGAATTGTTGGCTACCCGTAACCTTTTGCCCAGAGGTAATGTTTCTCCTGACACTCTGGATCGACTGGAAGACTTGCGTCGAGAAATTGGTATCGAACAACGTCGTCTCGATCAGATTGACCAGCGCCGTTCTCGTACCACAATAATCAACCGTAGTGAACTGATTGAGCCTGCTGAAGGTTGGTTTTCGGATCGCATGCCTCTCAATCAGCTTCATCAACAGCTTCAATCGCTGATTCAGCAGGAAATTCGTCCCTATGATCCAACGTTCGGTTTAACCCAGCAGGTTGAGTCAATCTCCTTTACACAGATCCAGCAGTTGCTTCCCAATGAACAAACAGCCCTGATCGAGTGGTACTTCACGGATGAAGCCTTACTAGCTTTTCTGATCCTTCCCCATCGTGAAACCCCATTTGTCTGGCGTTCCTCACCTGAAGATTTGCAGGCTCTGGAGCAGTGGGGTGATGACTATCTGACTGCTTACACCAACCGTAAGCAACAGTGGCAGGAGGAGTTGAGCGATCGCCTACGCAAACTAGCTGAGATCCTGCATCTTAATGCCCTCTTGTCCTTATTGCCGGAAGACTGCCTCCAACTCATCCTCATCCCCCATCGGTTTCTGCACATCCTTCCTCTCCATGCGCTGCCGTGTGGCGATGGCTCCTGTCTGCCGGAGCGGTTTCCGCAAGGATTACGTTATGCTCCAAGCTGCCAGTTGTTGCACTTGACCCAAAATCGAAAAAAGTTATTCCCGTTCGAGTCCGTGTGGGCAGTGCAAAATCCAACTGGAGATTTGGCCTATGCAGATTTAGAAGTATCAGCCATTCGCTCGACCTTTTCAACTGCTCAGGTTTTAGCCAGACAGGAAGCTACTAAAACGGCTTTATTAACCCATCAAGATAGCATCCAAGCTGATTGTGTTCATTTCGCCTGTCATGGCATCTTTAATTTGGAGTCACCGTTGGAATCCGCATTGATACTAGCACAGGAGCAAGGCGAGCCCTACTCGCAGGGAGAGCGTTTCCTACTGAGCGAAATTTTTGATCTGGATTTGAGGCGATGTGGTTTGGTCACACTGTCCGCCTGCGAAACGGGACTGACAGACTTTACCGTGCTGAGTGATGAATATGTTGGGTTGCCAAGCGGGTTTCTGTATGCTGGTGCTCCTTGCCTTGTCAGCTCCCTCTGGACGGTTAGCGATGTTTCTACGGCAATTCTCATGGGTCGGTTTTATGAGAATCTGCAAAGTCAGATGCCTGTAGCTGTCGCTCTGAATCAAGCACAATGCTGGTTGCGGGATGCAACCGGGAATGAGTTAAATCAGTGGATGGAGGAAAGGCAGTTGCCGCTAAGTGCGGCCCTGAAGCTGTCCTTAAAACGAAGGTTTAGACAAGAGCTGTACCCCTTTCGATCTCCTTACTATTGGGCGGCATTTTGTGCGATCGGGCAGGGGTGAAGTCAGTATTACTCCCTACGTCCAAGGCACTGGTTGCTCAATCCGCTTGAAGATTCGTTCCTGAAGACTAATTTTGGTTGCGGAGAGAGATCAGTTCCTTAAAGGGCAGCGACAATAGGACTAGGCATATTTGCTGAGGTATTGCCCCATGAATGAAGAACGCCTCGAAGCCTACCTGAAACTGATTGATGCTTTATTAAAGTGTTCTACCGGTGAAGAACCGGAGATTTTGAATAAGCATCATGCACTGATTGATCTGAACCTTATTCATTTAATGCATCAAGTTGCTGCTGAGTTAGCTGAGCGAGGGGATCAGGCACGTGCTGACTGGATACAGGATTATGCCTTATCCCTATTTTCGACATTCGAACATAGCTCTCAATCCTCAATGTCTTCAATAGAGATGGTAGTTAGCAACCTCTTTCAACAAGGAAATGAGCAATTTCAAGCTGGGCAGTTTCAAGCTGCTCTACAGTCTTGGGAACAAGCCTTAAGCATATGTCAAAACTTGAATAAGCCTCAATGGCAAGCGTCAACTCTTGGAAATCTTGGTAAAGCCTACGATTGTCTGGGACAACATCAAAAGGCTATTGAATGCCATCAAAAGTCATTAGAACTTTCAAAACACATTAGAGATCCGAAAACTGAAATGATCGCTTTAATTGACTTAGGCCACGCTTTTGATGCGATGGGTCAATATACTAAAGCGATAGAATCTCATGAAGAGGCTCTAAATCTAGCGAGTAAGCTCGGTGAAAAGAATCTTGAAATTGGCGCTTTAAGTGGTCTAGGAAATGCATATGACTCTCTACATCAATACAGAAAAGCAATTGATTATTACTTGCAACAGTTAGTAATTTCACATGATTTGAAAGATGAGCTAAATCAAGCATACGCTTTAAATAATCTTGGAAATGCATATCGTAAATCAGGGAAACTTCAAAAAGGAATAGAGTACCTTGAACAATCTCTAATTATTAAACAAAAGCTTAATGACTTATACTCAACAGCTAATACTTTTGGCAGTTTAGGGAATATGTATTGTTCACTAGGGCAATATCAGAGGGCAATTGAATGTCACCTCCAGCAGCTGAAAATCTATCAAAAAGTAGGAGATCGACACGGAGAAGCTAGTGCCCTTAATAGCATAGGAATGGATTATCAGTTCTTAAATCAGTACTCACAGTCAATAGAATACCTTCAGCAGGCTCTAGAAGTCGGTCAAGAGATTAGCTCCCGACAGATAGAGGCAACCTCCTTGGGTGAATTAGGAAATGCTTATTGTGCTCAAGAGCAGTTTCAGAAAGGTTTAAAGTGTTATGAAAAGCAACTGGAAATTTCTCAGGAAATTGGAGATCGTCTAGGTGTCGCTTCTGCATTAGGAAACCAAGGCGTTGCTTACTACAAAATATCTGATTATCAAAAGGCCATAGAGTTTTCTCAAAAGCAGCTAGTTATTTCTGAAGAAATCACAAATCTTAAATCTAAAGCAGAGAGCTTGAATAATCTAGGGGCAGCCTTCCTCAGATTAGGAAAATTACTAGAAGCTGAGGAAAAACTATGCCAGGCTGTTGAGGTTCAGGAGTCTCTAAGGGGAGATGGACTTAGGGATGCCTATAAGGTGTCAATTTTTGAAACACAGTCCTCTTGCTACCGTCTATTGCAGGAAGCTTTAATTTCTCAAAATAAGGTCAGAGAAGCTCTGGAAGTCTCTGAGCGAGGACGCGCAAGGGCACTAGTTGAGCTACTAGCGTCTAAGAGTTCTCCTGATCCTAATCGACTGGATAGATTGGCCCCATATCTTGATTGTCAGCAAATTTCGAAAATTGCACGAGACAGAAAAACAACCATCGTAGAATACTCCATTATTTATAATGACTTGAGTCAAGAATCCTCTATTTTGATTTGGGTTGTGAGTTCTGCTGGAGAGATTAATTTTCATCAAGTCGATCTCAGTGATTTGAGAAAACAGACTCAAAGTGCCAGACCTTTAGCAGACTTGATTCTTCAGAACATGAAGTTTTTAAGTAGTAAGGAAGAGCAAAATGGTGATTCAAAGTCTTTCAAAGAAAAACTTTATATGCTTCTTATTAACCCCATTGCTGATTTGCTTCCAACTGATTCTAATGCCCTAGTTGCTTTCATTCCTCAGCAAAGTTTATTTTTACTCCCTTTCTCGGTTTTACAAGATTTAACTGGTAAATATTTAGATGAACAATTTACAATTCTGACTTCTCCTTCTATCCAGTTACTAGAGATTTCTCGTTCAATTAATCATCCTGAGACGGAGCATGGTTTGAATGCTCTAGTTGTGGGTAATCCAAAGATGCCGTCAATTGCTCAAGCCTTTGGTGAACCTCCTCAAATGTTGCGATCTCTACCAGGCTCAGAAACTGAGGCTATTGCTGTCGCTAATCTTCTAAATACAGAGCCTATTCTAGGCTCTAGAGCAACCAAAAAAAATATTGTTCAGCAAATGACTAAAGCACGGTTAATTCATTTGGCAACTCATGGACTTTTGGAGGATATTCGACATTTTGGTATACCGGGGGCAGTTGCTTTAGCTCCGGATGGTGAAGATGATGGCTTTCTGAGTGCTGGAGAAATTTTCGATTTAGATCTCAAAGCTGAGTTGGTAATTTTAAGTGCTTGTACTACTGGGCTAGGGCAGATTACGGGTGAGGGTGTTGTTGGGCTGTCTCGCTGTCTGATGGCTGCTGGTGTTCCTTGTTTGCTATTGTCTCTCTGGGAGGTTGATGACTTATCTACAACTTGTCTGATGATCAAGTTCCATACAATCTTACAGAACCTTTTCCCCTTAAAGCCGGGGTATCCAGCCTCAGCACTTAAACGAGCGCAGCAATGGTTACGGAACGTCAAAACCTACGAACTATGGCAGTGGATTCAAGACAACCAAATTCTACTCGACTCAACCCAGAAAATGGTTCTTAGGAGATTGCCTGGAAATAGTAAACCCTTTGGGCATCCCTACTATTGGGCAGCATTCTGTGCGATCGGGCAGTAGAGGTGGCTTATGGTTCTACAAAACCTCTTCAAAGAATACCCACCGCGATCACCCTCTGACTTTGTCGGTCGTGAAGTGGAGCTTAAACAGTTTCAACGAATTCTGAATCGACTGTCTCGTGAACCAGGGTGTTTTATCGTCAATATTTCCGGGCAAGCGGGGGTTGGCAAAACTGAACTGCTGCGCCAGTATCGCAAACGGCTGGATACCGCAGAAGTGTTATTGGCTCTAACATCTGAAACGGAGCCGGATGTTCCTACTGTGATGGGCAAAATTGCCGAACAATTCAAGCAACAAGGGCATGCCCTGCGGAAATTTAGCGATCGCTACCGCACCTACCTCCAATGTTTGCAGCGCCTGGAAGCAGACCCAGAGAAACCGCAAGGGTTAACAAAGGTTGTTGGACAAGCTTTAACTAAAGGGTTATTCAGCGTTGCCCGCCAGACACCCATGCTAGGTACGACAGTTGAAATAGGTGCGGCAGTTGGAATGCTCGATGAGAATACTCTGGTAGCCCAGGCCGGTGAATGGCTGGCATTTGTTGCCAAAAAGCTGACCAACAAAGACGACGTTCGCCTGGTCAAATCCCCAGTTGAGGAATTAACTCCATTATTCTTGCAAGGTCTGTACAGTCTTTCCAACAAACATCCGATCGTTCTATGTTTTGATGCCTATGAACGAACCAATGCCTATCTGGACAAATGGCTGAGAGATGTTCTGGCAGGAGAGCAGTATGGTAAGCCTCCAGACAAACTTCTGCTGATCACTGCTGGGCAACAAGAATTAAACCGGGCAGACTGGGATGTTTTTAGACCAGAAGTGCTACGCCAACCCCTACAGCCGTTTACAGAGCAAGAGGCACGGGATTTCCTCAAGCACAAGGGCATCACAGACGCATCTCTAGTTACTGAGATTTTAGAGTTGTCCCATCGGCTCCCGCTTCTGCTCAATACCCTGGCAGTCCAGGCACCGACTAGTACTACTGCCGTTGTCGATCGGGCAGAAGATGTAGTCGATCGCTATCTCCGCTGGATTGAAGACCCACAGAAACGCAAACTGGCGTTGGATGCCGCCCTTGCCCGGTCTGTGAATCAAGATGTGATTGCCACGCTCGCCACCCCTGAGCAAGCCGATGCCCTGTTTGATTGGCTGGTTAAACAGCCTTTTGTGAACAAGAAAACAAAAACCTGGTGCTATGAGTCCTTGATGCGAGAGATGATGGTACGCCACAAGCGTCAACGTACTGTGCTTGAGTGGGTAACACTCCATGAAAAGCTGGCACAGCTCTATCAGCAGTTGTGCGATATTCAGGGACTGGACGCAAAGACCAGCCAGTACAATCCAACCTGGCAAACCTACCAGCTTGAAAAGTTGTACCACCAACTCTGTCAGGCTCCTCAGAAGTTCCTACAGTCTGCTCTTCTGGAGTTTCTAGCTGCTTTCAAACGCCAACCTTTGACTGCTCATCTTTGGGCTGATACGATTCGGCAGGCTGGAGAAGAAACAGGGTTCGATGAATTAATCCAGTGGGGTGAACAAATGGTTCGCGGACTGGCTGCCTATGATCAGGACACACCAGCTGACGCGATCGCCCTCTTCACGGCCTTGCTCAAACAGAAAGACCTTGAACCTGAATGGCAGGCAAACGTTTTCCATTGGCGGGGAAATCTGTATGTCCGGACAAAACAATATGCAGATGCCCTCGCCGACTTGAATGAAGCGATCCGTCTCGCCCCTCAAACCGCTGAATTCTACCGCGATCGCGGCTTGGTTTATCTGTTTGATGAGCAGTACGCCCAAGCCCTATCAGACTTGACCCAAGCCATTGCACTCAATCCAGAGGATACAAAGGCAAATGCCTATCGGGGCATTGTTTATGCGGCTCAAGCAGACTGCCCCAGGGCGATCGAGGATTTTACCCATGCCCTCAAGGTACAACCTGACTTTCAAGCCGTCCTAGTGAGCAGAGCCGCCGCCTATCGGAATGTGGAGAATTATCCAGCCGCTTTAGCCGACCTGAATCGGGCATTGGAACTGGTGCCGGAGGATCTCAATGCGATCGCCGAACGCGGCAAAATTTGTCAAGCTATGGAACGTCCTGAAGACGCACTGCTCGATCTCAACCAGGTGCTCACCCAAAATCCCGATAATGTTAGCTTACTCCTCGGTCGAGGGATCGTTTTCCAGCAATTGGAGCAGTATGGTAAGGCTCTGGCAGACTTCAATCGGGTGCTGGAGTTGGAACCCGACAATCCCGACGCTCTAGCGAATCGAGGCGAAACGTTCCGACGGTTGGAACGGTATGAAGAGGCGATCGCAGATCTGAGTCGGGTGATTGAGCAACATCCAGAGGATGCGTGGGCGATCGGGATTCGGGGCACAGCCTATCGCCAGTTTGGGTATCCCAATAAGGCATTGGAGGACTTTGAGCGGGCGATCGAGTTAGCCCCCGAGAATGACTGGTGGTATTACAGCAAAGCTCTTTGTCACGACATCCATAGGCAATCTAATGAGGCGCACTCTAACTTTGTCCAAGCCAAACAGTTAGCCTTGGAAAAGCACAAGGAGAATCCTAATAATTGGAGTAACCAATTAAATTTAGGGCTTTATTTTCTAGCATTGCAAGAGTACCAAAAAGCAGAGCAAGTTTATCGTTTAGCCTTGGAAGTAGCATCACTAACAGCGATAAAAATCTCAATACGCGATATAGACGATCTCTTTAAATCAGTTATTTCTTCTCCAGACGGGAAAACTATTCAAGAATTATTAAGACATAAGATAAGGACGAATTGTTAGCAGGAAAGTAGCATTATGGAACTTGTTGACGGTTTGTGGCAATTAGTTAATCAAATGCGAGAAATAATAGTTTCTCAATGGAAGCTGTTGCATTTACATACTCAAGCTGGACGCACTCAAACTGAAACAAATTCCACTACTGACTCGCAGTTAGGAGAGGTAGAAGAAACTGATTTATTTTTACAATATGACTTCATTATTAAAGCTCTAGGGGCAATTGAAACAAGTCAGGGTGATCCGCAGGTAGTGTACCCTTTACTGCAAGAGAACCTTGAACTGTTAGATGAAGCATTTGGATCAATGCTACATATTTGGATAATTACCGTCCTTACCAAAGCAAACTCAGAACAAATCAAGGTGATAGCTACCCTTATTAACAAATTCTGTGACCTGATTTGTGATTTTTCGTTGGATAACTCAGTCAATAAACTGGAAATTGCCATCAACGGTTACGAAGCTGTATTGAAAGTTATGAATCCTGACAGCTACCCAGAAATTTGGGCGGATGCTCAGTTTGGTTGCGGCAAATCCTATCGAAGACGCGAGCAAGGAGAGGAAGCAGATAATTTAGAACAAGCCATAGTGGCATTTCAACAGGCATTGAGAGTCTATTCCATTGAGGATACCCCCCAAAAATGGGCATCAACCCATTACCGACTAGGAGTAATTTACTACAAACGAACCTGTGGTGAAAGATCTGAAAATTTAGATAGGGCAATTGCGTTTCTAGAAGGGGCTTTGCGTGCCTATTCTTCCAACAACATATCAAAAGACTGGGCAAATATTCAATATTGGCTTGGAGTAGTTTACAGTGAGCGTCTGAACGGCGATAGAGTAGAGAATCAGGAGAAGGCAATTCACGCCTGTGAGCAAGCTTTAGTGGGCTATGATTGGGCATATCTAAAGGATCGGGCAGATACACAGTACTGGCTTGCAACGATTTATGATGCTCGCCTAAACGGCGATAGAGTAGAGAATCAGGAGAAGGCGATCCATCTTTGTGAGCAGGCTTTAAAGGTCTATTACGAAGACTATCCAAAGAATCAGGCAGATACACAGTATTTGCTTGCAACGATTTATTATGAACGTCTGCAGGGCAATAAAGCTGAGAATCAGGATAAAGCACTTTCCTTACTTGAAGAGACTTTAGGAGTTTATTCTCCTGAAGATTTTCCAAAGGATTGGGCAGACGTACAATACTGGTTTGGAGTAGTTTACAGTGAGCGTCTGAACGGCGATAGAGTAGAGAATCAGGAGAAGGCAATTCACGCCTGTGAGCAAGCTTTAGTGGGCTATGATTGGGCATATCTAAAGGATCGGGCAGATACACAGTACTGGCTTGCAACGATTTATGATGCTCGCCTAAACGGCGATAGAGTAGAGAATCAGGAGAAGGCGATCCATCTTTGTGAGCAGGCTTTAAAGGTCTATTACGAAGACTATCCAAAGAATCAGGCAGATACACAGTATTTGCTTGCAACGATTTATTATGAACGTCTGCAGGGCAATAAAGCTGAGAATCAGGATAAAGCACTTTCCTTACTTGAAGAGACTTTAGGAGTTTATTCTCCTGAAGATTTTCCAAAGGATTGGGCAGACGTACAATACTGGTTTGGAGTAGTTTACAGAGAATTAGTTGAGGGAGATGAAGATGTTAATCAGAATAAAGCAATTAAAGCTTTTAAAGAAGCTTTAGTTAGCTATGGTAAAAACAAATATCCTGAGGACTGGGCACTTGTTCAATATAATCTTGCCATTTCCTATCGCGATCGCATAGCAGGTAGCAGAGAGAAGAATTTAAAGCGAGCAGAAGTCGCCTGCAAACAGGCTTTGAAAGTTTATAATTTCGAACGTTATCCTGAGGATTGGGCAGATACGCAAAACACACTTGGTTTAATCTACAGAGATAGTGTGCAGATTGACAGGGAAGTTCTGAAGGAGGTGGATAGAAGAAATTTAGTACAGGCAATGAAGGCATGTAAAAAGGCCCTTAAAGTTCGTACCTCCGAGAAATTGCCTAAACAACGGGCTGCAACAACAAACAACATTGGATTGATTTATTACCTTTATAGTGAAAGAGGGAAAAAAGCTAAATATTTAGAAAAGGCAATAAAAGCTTATCAGGACGCTCTGCAGGTTCGGACTCGTGAGGATCTGCCTGAACAGTGGGCTAGGACTCAAGATAATCTTGGACTTGTCTACCGTGATCTACATCAAGACGATGAGGCAATTGAACACTTTCGACAGGCACTTCAAGTTTATACCCCACAAAGTTCCCCAGTAAATTGTCTTCGAGTAGCCTGCCGTTTGGGAGAGGTAGCACAGCAGGTGCACTATTGGAAAACCGCAGTAGAGGCATATGAGTTAGCAGTGCAATCAATAGAGCAAAGTTGCAATTGGGCTGCGACAGACAGACGACGACGTGCCCTGATGGAACAGTCGATTGATGTTTATCACAAACTGGTGCAATCGTGCATTAACTTAGGTGATCCAGAAAAGGCTCTTGAAGTCGTTGAACGCAGTAAGGCTCGCACTCTTGTTAGGCTTTTTGCTGATCGCAATCAAATTATCAAGGGCAACGTCTCCCTTGAGACTACAACCAAGGTAAGTGAGCTACGTCAACAGATTCTAAAGCTACAAAATGAGTTACTGAAGAATGAAGATTTGCTATCTTCGGACGAAGCAATTCATTCTGCAGCTAAACTGCCAAGGATATCCAAAACCTGGTTTGTAAGTGATAGACAGAAAATTCAGGAAAATCAAAAGCAATTACGAGATAGACAACAGCAGCTACAGGAAAAAATCCAAAAGGTACAGGATGAATTCAATGACTTGCTCTCCGGAATTAGAAAGCTAGATCCTAGCTTTTCTCTGACAAAGCGTGTCGAAGTTATGCCATTTGATGACATTCAATCTCTAGTTAGTGACCGTACCGCAATTATCGAATGGTACATCACAAGTAATCGATTTTTTGCCTTTATTGTGACCTGTAATCATCCTTCCCTGATACTGATATCTTCTGAGCAAGAGTATACCCAATTGCTTAATTTAGCTGATGAGTACCTAAACACCTATATTAGTTATAAACAAGGAAATGGTAATAATTGGAAATTCCGGAACTTTAAATTGGTTGAGTTGCTAAATCAGCTTGCCAAAATCTTGCAGCTTAATAAAATTTTGTCATATTTAGAGGAATATGATCGGCTTATCTTGGTTCCTCACCTTTTTCTGCATCTTCTGCCACTACACGCTATACCTTTACCCCAACAAGAGGATAAATGCCTTTTAGATCGATTTCCTGCGGGAGTACAATATGCACCAAGTTGCCAATTACAAAAACTGTCTCAGCAGCAAAACTCTACTGAGTTAAAATACCTGTTTGCAATTCAAAATCCTACAACTGATTTAAATTATGCAGATTTAGAGGTTGTTGGCATTAATTCGATTTTTCATTTTCCTAATTGCCATATTTTAGTGGGTCGATCAGCAACTGAAGTTGCCTTGAAAGATGCTAAACAACAGTTAGCACAAGCTAATTGTTTGCATTTCTGCTGTCACGGTGTATTTGATCTAAAATCTTCCCTAAAATCATTCTTTCAGCTGGCAGAAGTGGAAGAAAGTCAAGAATCTCACTCCATTCAAAATTACGAAGATGGACGACTAACCTTAAGCGAAATATTTGTTGAATTAGATCTCAGGGAATGCCGTCTAGTAACTCTTTCTGCTTGTGAAACTGGTTTAGTTAACCCCAATGATGTAAATGATGAATATATTGGCTTCCCTAGTGGATTTCTCTATGCAGGTAGTCCAAGTGTTGTTAGCTCTCTATGGACAGTCAATGATCTATCTACAGCCTTTTTAATGATTAAGTTTTATGAAAATCTTCGACGGTTCGACCTTCGACAATCAGCATCTATTGCTGTTGCTCTTAATCAAGCACAGATTTGGCTTCGGAATATTTCAGGTCGGCAGCTAAAGCAATGGCTTAAGGATCAAAAAGTGCCTTTAAGCCAAACTTTTAAAACCCGTTCTCTACGTGCCATACAGGATGATGGTCAACCATTTCGAGAACCCTACTACTGGGCAGCATTTTGTGCCATCGGTCAATAAAGGAGGATTAAATCGCTATGTCTCCCTATGAGCAAAACATTCTAGACTTCTACTACAAGGTTTACGGAGAGCATCCTGATCTCTTCACTGATTCAGATCGTGCTTCCCTAGAAGCATTGAAAGCTTCCTTTTCAGAGGAGGATTCTATTGAGAAGATCTCAGACGCGATCGCGCTCTGGTGCGAGGATCATCCCCATATCCTCAATGTACTTTTGGAAATTCCTCCAGCTGACACGGGTGAACGAGGTCCAGGAGGCCATCCAACCCATCTGACTCCAAAAGAAGCTTTGGACTTGCTAGAGAATATCATTCGTCAGAGTAAACCTGATTCTGGACCCCCATCCTCCCAACCTCAAACCCCATCTAAACCATGAGCGAGATTTCCTCAGCTCAGACATTGCAGAACCCTAGTCTGACACTTTACGCCTTCCACCTGCGTACCGACATCAGCAAGGGAACAGAGCAGGTTGCGTCCAAAGCCTCACAATTGTGGGAGCAGTTAATGGGACTGGGTAATACGCTGAACATTCATAAGCTGCAATCCCTGCACGAAAAGCTAATCTGCTATCAGGCAGGACAGTATCAACCATCTGCTGAGGATCAGTTGGCTCCAGGGGAACAAAACCTCTTGCTGGGCAGAGAGGATCGCCTTGATTTTCAGGTGGCTACTCAAATCAATCATGGAAGACTGGAATTCAATGGCTTGCTTGTTCCCTTCCGCGTCCATGATACCTATGCGATCGACCTCACCCTGTCCTCTCCAAACCCCATTACTCTAGGACAAATCAGCCACCTTAATCCTCAAGGGCTCCTACTGCCTCCCCACATTCAGGCATCCCTGGGGCAAACTCTGCTTTTCTATGCCGAAGTTGATTCCCTCTGGAGAGAGGATCGAGCGATCGCTGATGCCTGTGTTGCTCAGTTATTTCATCAGCAAATAACGCCTGAATTCCTCGCTGAAGGCAAACTCCTGGGTAGCTCAATCTTTGAGTACGATACCCTGACAACCGATCCAACTCAGCAACGTCATGTTTTAGTCTGGCTCAACCACCATCCGCTTCCTTCAGTCGAAGTCTCGGGGCACATACTCTATCTCATGCTTTGTCGCCATAAGATTCTCTATGCCTATGAGCAGTCCCGTTGGTGCGATCGTCAAGCTAAACAGATCTACAGCAAATTAGATCAGAAATTTGTTCAGAAATTTACCCAAATTGCTCAAGCCCCTGATCATTTACGACAATTCCAAATTTGGCTGCAAGAAGACCTGCCATCAATGGCATTTGAGTATGCTCGTCATTTGCGTGACCTCTCCGATCACACCACCACAATTCAAACGAACCTTGAGAACTACCAGAGCCAGATGGCAAAACTTGCCCGATTGCCAGGAAATGATCTGATCTTCCTACAGCAATTTTCTAATCTGGCTCAGAACAAGTTTCTTCGGCAAATTCAGGTTGATCAGGAATACCTGCTTCCAGGACAGGCGATTTTTCAACAACTGATCGAGACCATTCGAGGATTAGCTGAACTTGAACAAGCAGAGAACGATCGTCGGTTGGAGCGTACCATTCAGGTAGTGGGTGTCGGTTTAGGTATTGGTGCAATTTTTGGCTCAAGCTCTGCATTTATCGATCGCCCCTGGAAGCCCAGGGTTAATTCAATGTGGCGATAGAAAATGTAAGCTAATCGCTAGACGTGAT
>ERZ1066116.201-NODE-201-length-25293-cov-12.591648_pt1 | contig 25293 bp, 20 predicted proteins | sample MGYA00382763_ERZ1066116 | MGnify/ENA primary metagenome ERZ1066116 (study PRJEB33369, sample SAMEA5778346) | biofilm metagenome | biome: Industrial cooling water; feature: Water cooling tower basin; material: Biofilm | place: United Arab Emirates | collected...
GCCTCAGATACAGCCATTTTAATCAAGTGGGCACCCAGCAACAGCAACGATGTGGCTTTTCACACGCTTTACAGACTAGATAGTGACTCCTCCGAATGGGTAGAAATGGTACGCTTACCATTTTCGGCTTTGGCATCAAATCAATTTATAGATAAAAAAGTAGAAAAAGATAGACTTTACCAATACCGACTCACGGCCACAGACGAAGATGGGAATACTTGTGAACCAAGCCTCTTGGTTAAAACAAAGTTGGTAAATAATAAAACCAAGCCTGCCATTACTGCATTGCAATCGAAAGCGGAGATAGAAAACGCCCGAATTGTCATTAATTGGAAGTATCCCGCTTCGCCCACCTTAGAGAAATACCTTCTATTCCGTGGAGAAAACAACAAACCCATTAAACTCTACAAAAGTATAGAAAAAGATAAATTGGAATTTATAGACCAAAACATTACCATAAACACCACATACTCATACCGAATCAGGGCGCAACACACAGACGGAGGCAGTTCCCCCATTTCAGGTGAGTTGAAAGTGAAATATTGATTAACTAATAGCTGATATGTGATATATGACAACAAATGATTAAGCCGTAAATTCAAAATAGTAATTCGTAAATAGATATTTCTTATTGAAGTCTTTGTGTCATTTTGTAGTGCAGTTATTACACAGAGCCACACGAAGAATCACAGAGTAGCACTGAGAAAAAGGAGAAAAAATCTCTGCGTTCTCTGTCCCTCAGCGAGAAAATAATCTAAAATCTAAAATCGTAATTCGTAAATAATTTGAAATTTCTTTTTCTTTTCCTTCCGTTACTAACTTTTTCGCAAGCTTATAACTTGATACCTATCAGCGTGACGGGTTTGCCGCAACTGGGAAATACACGCCTGATTACAGCCGATGTAGATGGCGACAGCGATTTAGATGTGTTTATTATGGGGTCAGATGTAGACGGCATCATCCGAACGGGATTTTACTACAACGATGGCAACTTTAGTTTTTCCGATGCAGGCATTCCAATTCCTCGGCTTTACAGAGGAGATGCTGCCATGGCCGATTTTAACATGGACAATGCCCCCGATTTGCTCATTACGGGCGAAAATGCCAGTGGAGACAAAAAATCAATTTTGTACAAAAACAACAAGAACGGCACTTTTTCGGAAGTGTCGGTTTCGTTGCCTCTGCTTTCTTACAGTTCTGTGGCTTGGCTTGATGTAGAAAACGATGGAGATATGGACTTTTTCATGGCAGGGCAAGACACTGCAAACGCCTTCATGTCTGTCATTTATATAAATAATCGAAACGAGACCTTCCAAGCTGTAACAGTTACGGGCGTTCCGCCTTTCTCCAATGGAAGTGTTGCCGTGGCCGACCTCAATCGTGACAACTTCCCCGATTTGGTGGCCGGAGGAATAGACGAAAACAACAATTATTTCAGCGATGTGTACTTAGGCACGGGCAAAGGCACATTTGTGGCGCAAAACACCAATCTGCCTCCATTGGCTTTCAGTCGGGTAAGCACTCCTGATTTCAATGCCGATGGGTATGCGGATATAGCCATTTCAGGGATAAGCCGTACCAATGTGAGAACAACCAAGATATATAGAAATAATTTGGGCGCAGCTTTTTTGCCTATTTCTAGTGCCTTTTCCAATATAGATAATGGCGGAATAGCTTGGGGAGACGTAAATAACGATGGTTTTGCAGATGTATTTTTCTGTGGTCGCACGGGTGGGGCTTCGGCTGCATCAGTTCTGTACACCTATGCCGGCAGCAACTTATTAAATCCATCGGCTGCGGTGTTTGAAAACGTATCTTTTTCAGATGTGGCCATTGCAGACTTTAACAACGATGCCAAAAACGATATTTTGATTTCAGGATTCTCTACCGGAGGGCCTGTTACTTATATTTATAGGAATGTTGGTACAGAAAACATCAGTCCCCCCACTTTTAGCGGACAGGCACTTGCATTGGTAGAAGCCGATTCTGTGCGCTTGTCATGGGCAGCATTTGTGGATGATGCTACTCCTGCTGATGGACTTACTTACAATCTGTGGTTAAGCACTAAAAAAGACAGCTTTAACATCTTATCACCACAGGCTTTGCTTTCAAACGGATATAATTACCTTAATACCAGGGGTAAATATACTTCTACCACTACCGGATGGCTCAAAAAATTCCCTGAAGGCAAATACTATTGGCGCATTCAGGCGACAGATGCAGCTAAAAAATCGAGTGTTTTCTCTCCGATAGATAGCTTTGCTGTGTGTAGGAGTATTTCTTTGGGGAATGACACTTCTACTTGCTTTGGCAAAACCATTACTTTGATAAAAGGCAGCGGTACAGATATTGTCAACTGGTCGGTGGCTGGTGTGGGTTTGGCAAAAGCCAATAGTTTTAGCTACACCCATACGGTGAGTGGCCTCCAAAATATTATTATCAGCCTGAAAAAAGTCTTTGGCTGCACTTTGTACGATACTTTGGCCATTGATGCTATCCCGCTTCCGGTTGGCACATTGCCCGGAGTCTACAAACAATGTTTCAAAGAGCCCTATTCACTTCTCCAAGGCTTGGAAACCGATACTATTTTATGGTATTCAAAAAGTGTAGCCAGTTTGTCAATCAATCGCACTTTTACAGGTGTAGCTCTCAAAAAAGACACCATTTTCACACGTATTACTTCAAAATTTGGCTGTGTAGGCTTTGATACCGTAGTAGTAGACACGCTGCCGCTTCCTCGCATAGCCATAAAAGACACAGCCGTTTGTAAATTCAATTCGCTCACTATTTCTCCTACTTATGCTCATGGTTTACAATGGTTTTCTTCCGTTTTCCCTTCTGTAGCAGGGCCTTCGTTTGCCATAGCCAAGCTAGATACCAACACGAGTTTGACTGTGAAAGCCACCGATGCTTTGGGCTGCTATTATTTCGATACACTCCAAGTGAGATACTACCCTTTACCCACAGCACATGCCGGACTTGATTCTACCATTTGTTACAACGTCACTGCCCAGTTGGGGGCTTTAGAGCCTGCCCGACTGGGAACTACTCCCTACCAATATCGTTGGTTGGCGGTGGCAGACAGTCTTTTGGCTCGTCCAATCGTTACGATCATTTCTGACTCTGTGTTTTTTCTAAAAGTGATTGACAAAAATGCTTGTTTGGCTTTTGACACGGTGAAATATAGAGTAAATAAGCCCACAGTGCTCAACACCGGTGCATCTAGGTATATATGTATTGGCGATAGTACCACTTTGGGAGACAATCCTACGGCCACAAACAGCTATTTTGATTACAAATACCAATGGTTTCCCGGAAATTATAGTGCCTCAAACCCTGTGGTGATGCCTCAAACCACTACTACGTATCGTTTGGTAGCAAGTACATATTTTTGTAAGCCCGACACTGCTTTTATCACTGTCACTGTAAATTCATTGCCAAAACCCTACACTTCAGCAGACACGGTGACTATTGGAAATGGTGATAATATTTCTGTTTCTGCTTTTGGCGGTCAGTACTACCGTTGGTTTCCTGAGGAATATATTTCAGATAAATTTGCCCAATCGCCCTCATTTTTCCCCGATTTTACCACCACATATTTTGTAGAGGTGACCGATAGCTTCGGTTGTAGAGCCGTGGACACAGTTTTGGTGCAGGTGATAAACCGATTATTTATTCCTTCCCTCTTCTCGCCCAATGACGATGGTCAAAACGACCTTTTTCATGTGTATGGCACAGGTATAAAACAGCTTTCACTCCGCATATTCGACAGCTTCAACAGAATGGTCTATAAATCAGACGACCTCCAGGAAATAAAACAAACCGGATGGGACGGCAGCCGAGGCGGTGAAAAACTACCCTCCGGTGCCTACATGTGGGAGATAGAAGGACGATTTTACGATGACAAACCCATCACCTACCAAGGTAAAAAACACGGCATTGTCACTTTGGTAAGATGAAGATGGATATGAGTTATGAACTATGAGATATGAGAGATAAGATATGAAAGAATTGGTTCAAAATATGACTACTAATTTCCGTTGACAACGTCTCTAAAGTCCTCCCCTTTTGCGGGAGGATTTAGTAGGGGGCTCTCTCAGCGTGTCAGCGAGAGCTACACAAAGAAAAAATAAAAAATAAAGAAAATAAAATCTCTGCGTTCTCAGAGTCTCAGCGAGAAAATAATTGTAAATCTAAAATCGTCATTCATAAATACTTTACCTGAAAACCGACACCTGACACCCCAAAAATGATTTTCACCAAACCTCTTACTTTACTTTTTTCACTCTGCTTCCTTTTGGTTTTGCAAGCGCAAGATGTGGCCTACACGCAATATCAATACAGTCCTTTGCTCATTTCGCCTTCCTATGCTGTAGCCGACAATGAGTTTAAGGCGATGGTACACTACAGAAATCAATACCAATTGCCAAACATCAGCTACAAATCGCCTTCTTTCACACTGATAAAACCATTTATGAGTGCCAAAAAAGAATATTTTCGGTGGGGTGGCTTGGGTATCAGTGCCCGTTCTGAGAATTTTACCGGAACTCCGGGATACAATTTTTATGCAGCTTCGGCAGCTTATGCGCATGACATTGCCCTTGGCAATAGGCTTCATTTGGCCTTGGGGGCTATGGCGGGTTATGCCAATATATCTACTGAAAGTACCAGTTTCTCTACCGGAAGTCAATATTCGGATAACTATGGATACAATTCTTCGTTGCCTACGGGCGAGAATGCTTCACAATTTGTGAAGCCATTTTTCGATGCAGGCTTGGGCATACACTTGGTTAAAGAAGACGAGGCTCGAAAACAAAAATATTTTGTGGCAATCGCTGCTTACCACATTCATCAGCCCGATATATCGCTCATGGGCCCAAGAGCGAGCTTGCCGGTAAGGTTGCAATTGCATGGGGGCTATCGCATAGAACTGAAACAAAATATCTCTCTTACGCCCGAACTTTTCTATCGTTGGCAAGGCACAAAGCACTTTGTGAATATAGGTGCAAGGGTCAAATACAAGCTTAACGATGCTTCTTTTAGCATTATTCCTCGCTTTTCGTTGAGCCAAGTGGCAGGTGTAGGCACAGAATTGGCTTGGTCAAATTTTTTTATTGTCGCACACTACGATTTCAATGTTTCGCCTTCGGCCAATGTGCTCTTGGCTAGCGGTGCTTATGAGTTGGCTGTGGGCTACCACACACCTCTTGGCAAGCGCAAACAGTTTAAAGACATTCCAGATGTGATGAATGCCAATAAAAAACCACAAAAATCTAAGGCAAACAGCAAAAAACTTAAAAAGGGATTCAAACAAAAAGAGCGATATATCAAACCAAACAATTAGTGAAAGCATTTCTGTCATATAAGTTGTTTTTAAGTGTAGCTTTCCTGTTTTTTATAATGGCTGCTATGCCCCTTTTGGCACAGGATTTAAGCCAAATTGGTCGTAGCAAAAAACCTTTTAAGCTCACAGGCACGCTTTCGGCTAACCAAATTTATTACGATGCCTTTGGTATTCCCAACCGAAGACCTCCTTATAATTACTTCCTTTCAGGTAGTGTAAATATTGGCATTTATGGGTGGAATGTGCCACTTTCTTATACCTATTCAAATCAACAATCGCAGTTTCAGCAGCCTTTCAATCAATTTGGAGCTACACCATATTATAAATGGATAAAATTTTATGCGGGATATAACAATATGATTTTTTCAAGCTACTCACTCAATGGGCATGTGTTTTTAGGCGGTGGTGTAGAACTAAAACCGGGCATATTCAGATTTTCGGCCATGTATGGACGATTGAATCGCGCCATTCAAGAAGATACAAACAATGTTAATATTGTACCCTACTATGAGCGTATGGGCATGGGCATGAAAATAGGTGTGGGGAAAGAGCGAAATTTTCTTGATTTCATATTTTTCAGAGGGGAAGACAATCCCAACTCCATTCGTCCGCCAATGATGCAAACCATACAGCCGGGCGAGAACGCCATTGCCTCGTTTGTGGCCAACAAATCGCTTACTAAGTGGGTTACACTTTCGGGTGAATACGCTACCAGTGCCTATACAAACGATGTGCGCTCGCCTGTAGCCACAGAATCGAGCGTAAAAGTGCTTGGGGCCAATCTTCCCGGTTTCACAAACCGAACTACCAGCGCTACTAGCAACGCCTACAATGCCAAAGCTACCTACAGCAAAGACGGGCTCACTCTAGGCGTAGGCTACGAACGCATAGACCCAGAGTATAGAACGATGGGTTCGTATTTTTTCAACAACGATTTTGAAAATTACACCGCCAATGCAGGAAAAAAATTCTTGGAAGGCAGGCTCAATGTGGCCGGGAGTGTGGGTATTCAGCGTTCAAACCTCAAGGGCGACAAAATATCGGGCATGAACAGAAATATTTATTCGGCTAATGTGTCTTTTTCGCCTACACCAAAGCTCTCTTTTTCTTCTTCTTATTCCAATTTTCAGTCGGTCACGCGTGTGCGCAACCAGTTTGAGCGGCTCACTGCCGCCACTCCGCAAGATACCTTGCAGCTCAATAGCCTTGATTTTGTGCAGCTTACGCAAAATGCCAATACCATCATCAACTATATCGTGGGCGACCCTGCCAGCAGATACAGCAAAAACATAGCATCGCTCAATGTAACGTATCAAAATGTGGGCAATACAGGTGCAGCAAACCAGAGAGTAGCTCCCGGGGCTAATTTTTACAATGCAGTGGCCTCTTTTAACCGCACTATCAATCCTGCCAATGTCTCATATACTTTGGCAATGAATACCAATATCAACGAGTCTATTGGGCTTAGGGTCTACTTGGTGGGTCCTACAGCCACATTCTCAAAGTCTTTTTTCAATAAAAAGCTGAAAGGAAATACTTCTGTTTCTTGGATAAACTCTTATTTGAACCGCTTCAAAATAAATGATATTTTGAACGTGAGGCTAAACATCACTTACACAATCAAAAAGCAGCACCAGTTTAATTTGAGCAACACAGGTACGTATCGTGCCAACTACCTTCTGCCCGAGGCCGCCAACAAACAACCCGATTTTTTTGAAATCACCATGAACATGGGCTACGCATTTAGCTTTTAATTTTTAAACCTGTACCTCTTTCCACTTTCCTTTTTTGAAATAGTACCATGCCACCAAAGCTATCACTGTTTCTGCTACAGGCACGGCTATGAATGCACCTGTGGCTTTTAAGTCAAGTCCTTTGGCCAATGCATAGGCTAACGGCACTTGAAAAAGCCAAAAACATACAAAATTGATTACTGTGGGTGTTCGGGTGTCGCCAGCTCCGTTCAGTGCTTGGGTCATCACCATACCCACACCATAAAATATATAGCCCAAACCAATGATTTGAAGCGATTGTGCCCCATAGGCAACCACGGCATTGTCTTGTGTGAAAATGCGGATGATAGGGTCGGCAAAAAACACGAACAACAACATGACAAAAGCCATAAAAGCAGCATTATATTTGGCTGTAATCCACACACTTTGCTCTGCACGCTCAAATTGTTTGGCCCCTAAGTTTTGTCCCACGAGTGTAGCAGCCGCATTGCTAAGTCCCCAAGCCGGTAAAATAAAGAAAACCACATTTCTGATAGCTATCTGATAGCCTGCCGATGCAGTAGTACCTCCCGTTTCGGCTACAAGTCGTGCCAAAATTATCCAGCTTCCGCTAGCGATGATGAATTGGAGCGTGGCAGGCCATGCTATAGAAATGATAGATTTTGAAAGCTCGGGATCAAATCTGAAATGCTCTTTTTTAAACGTGAGTATGCCGCTACCTTTAAATAAATGATAACATTGATACAAAACACCGGTACTGCGGCCTATTACCGTGGCTATGGCTGCTCCTTTGAGTCCAAAGAAATTGATAAACAAAGGACACAAAACAATATTGATTAAACTTGCAATCCAAAGGCTTTTCATGGCCATGGCGGCATCGCCCGCACCACGAAATATTCCATTTATCAAAAATAAAAACACGATGGCAGCACTGCTACCGAGCATTATTCTTGTAAATGTTGTTCCCTCCGCTATCACTTCTGCACTTGCGCCCATCAGCCCAAGGATTTCACCAGCATAGTATGCGCCTGCGGCACTCAATATTAAGGTAACGATGGTAGATATTATTATGGACTGCACGCCTGCATCGGCTGCTGCTTCAGGATTTTTTTCACCAATCCTGCGTGCCACTATGGCCGTAGCGGCAGTGCTCAAACCTATGGCTATGGAGTAAATAATGGTAATGACAGATTCTGTGAGCCCCACCGTGGCTATCGCATTTTGGCCGAGCTTGCTCACAAAAAATATATCTACCACAGCAAATACACTTTCCATACTCAACTCCAATATCATAGGAATGGCCAAAAGGAATACTGCTTTTGGTATGCTGCCTTGTGTATAGTCTTGCTCTTCGCCACTAAGCGATTGTTTGATAATTTTATAAATTGATTTGATGTTCATAAAGGTTTATAGTGTGTATGATTTATTTTTTTGGTTTTACAGTAAATGCAGATTTATTTTCTTTTTGAGGTGAAATGTATAAAAAACGCAGCCTATATATGGCATTGCCCCAACTTGAGGTCATTCTTTCATCGTAAATAGATATTTTTTCAAAAATAGGTTTCCATATATTTTTATCATACTCAAGATTGAATTTTTCGTTTGCTACAGAGTAAATCTCTACTTTTCCCTCAATCAATCTAGGCTCTTTAGGTAACATAAAAGATATATACGTGCTGTCTTTTATTGTATTTAGGCTAAAATTTTCTTCAATTACTATTTTGTTTTTTCTAAAAAGGGTATGAGTTCTTTTCCAAAAATTTATTCCTGCTGCACTTGGATAGGCTTCTTTTGTCTCCAAGGAAAATTGTGTAGTTGCGGGAGAGTTGTTGCTTTTCACCTCCGTTGCTCTGAATTTTGCCTCTGTGCGTTCATCAGTGTATGATTTTACATAAGGCTCTTGCATGTATCCATTTATATAAGGCACATTGTGGTACATAGAATTGTTTTGCCACAAGGTATATCGCTCAGGACCAAAAGTTTTTGCATCATAAGTTTGGGCTCCGGCATCTATTATCAGCGGTGAAGAGTTAAAATACACAATGTAGTTTCCCACATCATTGTGATTGTGGCTTTCTCCGTTGTGCCCCCCTTGCGATGCTAAAAAAAAACCTTTGCCATCGCTATTGTCTCTCGCTATTTGCACCTGAATACCACTAAGCCAATGGTAGTCTGAAAGTTTCATTTGTGTGGAATTAATGCTTTCAATTTTACTATAGTTTATAATAGTTTTAAAAGTTTTGTACGCCTCTGAATAGTTTTTCCAATATTCTTTGTCGCGCTGCGAGAGCACAGTTAGCATCAATTTTGAATTTAGGGATTGACTATAAGCATAGATTAAGTAAGGAGACATTTTGGCTTTGCTGGTAGCGTCTGAAAAATTCACAACATAGCCATTACCAATTTGAATTACGGCTGCATATTCTGCCATATTTTTTATTAGTTTTTCAGAGAAAAAGTCAATTTGGTGTTTAGTTATGTCATTTAACACTTCCAGATATACATACATAGAGCCTGCAGCATGTTCCCAGTAGTTAGGCCCCTCATCACAGCTTCCGTCTTCCGGATAATCATTTGTGAAACAATCTACACTGTAGGCAGTCTTTTTAATGATTTCTTTTCTAATCGAGTCGCTTTTTATACATATCATCGTAGAAAAAAGTATATTTGAATTGATCCAAGGTGTCCAGTTATTCATTGGTCTTTTGTGATTCAGCCCATCTATCCACCAATAATCATTACGAGAGAGAAAGGGAATAGCTATTCTTTTCAGTATTTCTATTTCTATCCTTTCTCTATAAGCAGTAGAGATTGAATCCAATTTTTTACCTAATATCAAATGTGCCATAGCCAATTGTGACGCCACTTCTCCAGTCCACAAGTCTATGGTAGGGTCTTCAATATCAGCTAATCCATGGTTTTTCTTTTGAGCATGCAAGTGAGCATTCATGCTCCAAGTGGTTTCTTCGCATATTGCCCAAACCAAATCTGAAATATCTGTCAGAAATCTGCCTTTATTTTCTATACACTCTGCTATAAGTGCAGCATTTAACCTAAGTAATTGTTCTTTCTGAATAGCTTCATAGTTTGTGCGATTGCCATTGGCCTTGTATTGTAAAAATAGAGACGATCTTAGGATGTTTATGGGTTTACCTAGGTTTTTTTCAGCTTCAACTAGATAATATTTTTTTATTTCATCTGCCAAATTTTCCCACACATCACGCTGTTCTATCGTTGGGAAGGGTTTATACTCGCCATATTTTAAAAATGAATGATAGTCAGCTGTTTGAATTTTTTTTTGAATGATATTTCTTTGTTGTGAATGTACATTTTTTGTATGTACACACAATACAAAGAATAGAAGTGTAGGTGTAGAAAATAGAAGTTTCATCTTTTTAAACACCCTTTTTTAGTTTTATTTCTTGGGCTTTACAACAAGAAAATTTATAATCATAATTCATCAGGAGGGTGGCTTAGCCCGATAAATAATAGCGCAAAGAGGTGAAAAAATATCTAGATCAACTTCCTTCCAACGGATGAGTATAAATGTATATTTTTTATCGTGGTAATATAAAAAAATATTTGTTCCAATGTATTCATGCCCTGCTGCGATGTTACCCTTTATCTTATGTTTAAAACACATTTAATAAAGATGTACAAGCACAAAGGTAATATTTCAGAACGCTAAAACGCTGTAGTCAAGCTACACATTTTCCATATAAAACATCAAAGGTCGCCTAAATGGGCGACCTTTGATGCGATTGTTGAATCGGCAAAAATTATTTTGCAGAATCAGCAGGAGCAGCAGCTGAATCAGCTACAGCAGCTGAAGAATCAACTGAAATAGTAGCAGTTGTGTCAACAGCAGGAGCTTCAGTGGCAGCAGCCTCTTCAGTTTTCTTTGAGCAAGCAGCAAACGCCATAACGCCAGCTACGAAAAGCAATGCAAATACTTTTTTCATTGTCTTAATTGGTTAAATGTTAAATAAATACTTCAAGTACAAAAGTATAGAAATTATATTTATCCAACAAAATAAAATTTTTACTTTTCTCTAAACACCAGTGTAATAGGCACGCCCTCAAAGCCAAAATGGTCTCTCATTCTGTTTTCTAAAAATCTTTCGTAAGACTCACCTATATATTTGGGCTTATTGCAAAAGAAAGCAAAAGTTGGATTTTTTGTAGGCAATTGGGTGATATACTTCACTTTTACATACTGTCCGTTGAGTGCCGGAGGCGGATAGTCTTCTATTTCTTTCAGCATCACATCGTTTAGTTTCGATGTAGGAATTTTTGTGGTTTTGGTTGTAAACACTTCAATGGCTTTCTCCAACACCTTAAAAATTCTCTGTTTTTCGTGAACAGAAATGAAAATTATCGGAAAATAATCGAGTGGTGCCAGCTTTTTTCTGAAAAATTCATCCCATTCTTTCACTGTTTTGGAGTCTTTTTCTTCAACCAAGTCCCACTTATTCACAGCTATCACAAGCCCCTTTTTGTATTTAGCGGCCAGTGAAATGATGTTTTGGTCTTGCGATTCCAAACCTCTGGACGCATCTAGCATCACTATGCACACATCCGATTTTTCCATGGCTTCAATAGAGCGCAAAACTGAATAAAACTCGATATCTTCCTTAACCGCAGCTTTTTTGCGTATTCCGGCTGTGTCTGTCAGTATCAAATTCATTCCATAGGCTTGGTAGTGGGTATCTATCGAGTCGCGGGTGGTGCCGGCTATGTCGGTCACTATGCTGCGGTCTGTGCCCAAAAGCACATTTAGCAGAGAAGATTTACCCACGTTGGGTCTACCCAAAATGGCAATTCTGGGAATTCGCTTTTCTTCTTCTTTGGGCTCACTGTCACCATTTTCTTCGGCTTGTGCCAGTTCATCTGCCTCTTCTTTAAAATGTTTTACTACTTCGTCCAGCAAATCGCCTGTGCCTGTGCCCGTTTGCGATGAAAGCGGAAAAACTTCAGCATCGAGCCCCAGCCCATAAAATTCTCCTGCATAAGCTTCTTTGCTAGGCACATCGGCTTTGTTGGCAATGATGTAAACGGGCTTTTTGCTCCGCCTGATTACTTTGGCAAAATCTTGGTCCAGCGGATGAATGCCATCGTTGAGATCTACCATAAAGAGTATCACATCGGCCTCATCTACGGCTAGCTTCACTTGTTTGCGAATTTCGGCTTCAAAAATATCATCAGAACCTACCACATAGCCTCCGGTGTCTATTATTGTAAAATGTTTTCCGTTCCATTCCGAAAAACCATAGTGTCTGTCGCGGGTCACTCCGCTTTGGTTGTCCATGATGGCTTTACGCTCACCAATCAGGCGATTAAAAAAAGTGGACTTGCCCACATTGGGTCGCCCTACTATTGCTACTACATTTGGCATGGTGCAAATTTAAGGCTAAAATTTCAATGTGAAGAACAATAGCTGTTAACCTTCCAAAACTTATTTATAATATGACATTAAAAGCTAGTACTGATCTTGTTTTTCATTCTGACCTATTTATTGTTATTTTGTGTCCAATTTACACCCGTTGCATTATGCAAATCAATATACCCTACACAAAAAAGTTTCTTCTATTGTCATTTGTAGTTGTTGTATCTATACTCTATCTCCAGTTTTGGTGCAAAAGTACTCAGTGGGTAAACACATATATATGGTATATACTTGGCTACATTACTTCTATAATGTACGTGAGCCATTTGATCATTGCCTACGGATTTAGCAAAACGCCTTACGATGCACAAAATTTCTTCATGCTAGGCACTTCTGTAAAGCTTTTGTTGTCTGCGGTTATCATTTTTCTATACTTTTATATAATAAAAACAGAGGCGGTATCGTTCATCCTGAATTTTTTTACCTTATATTTTGTTTACACTTTTTTTGAAATTAAATCCTTATTACTAAGTTTGCAGCCACATTCAAAAAGCGGCAGCAGCAAATGAAAGGCATTGTGAATAAAATTTTTTCTAACTCACTGAAAATAAGCGGTTTAATATTTTTCTTTTTAATTTCAAGCTTTTCGTTTGCAAGCGAGGGAGGGCATGAAGCTCCGGCAGGAGAAGAAGAAAAATTTAATCCTAGCGAAATGATAATTCACCACATTCAAGATGCCTATGATTGGCATTTTGCTGATGTTGATGGACACCCCATATCGCTTCCTCTTCCCGTCATTATTTATTCCAATACCAAAGGTTTACAAGTATTTTTATCTTCGGCTTTTCACCACGGTACGGAAGCTTACAATGGCTACAAATTAGAACACAACCACATAGTTTCGGAAGACATAAATGAAAAATTTTATGACTTGTCTATTACCAAGAACGTAGCTTCGATGATGATTTCGGCCTTGGTCTTGATATTGGTGTTTTTCTCGGTAAGTGCCGGTTACAAAAAGAATTATGGAAAAGCTCCCAAGGGTATTCAATCGTTTTTTGAGCCTTTGATCGTTTTTATCAGAGACGAAATAGCCATACCGAATATAGGTGAACACAAGTATTTGACATACATGCCATACCTGCTTACAGCATTTTTCTTTATATGGTTTAATAATTTATTAGGCCTGTTCCCCCAAGGAGCAAACGTTACGGGAAACATAGCCGTGACGCTCACTATGGCTGTTTTTACATTGATCCTCACCATTTTTTCAGCTAACAAAGATTATTGGAAACACATATTTGCCACACCCGGAGTTCCTGTAGCACTATTGCCCATTATGATTCCTGTGGAAATAATAGGTATATTTACAAAGCCTTTTGCTTTGATGATACGTTTGTTTGCCAACATCACAGCAGGACACATCATCATACTTAGTATTTTAAGTTTCATATTTTTGTTCAAAAATTTAGGCGTGGCAGCAGTTTCTGTGCCATTTGCAGTAGTTATGAGTTTGATGGAAGTGTTTGTGGCCATTCTGCAAGCCTACATCTTTACTTTATTGTCAGCACTGTTTATAGGTCAGGCAGTTGCTGAACACGAACATCACGATGACCATCATTAACAGTACAAAAAACTTTATCGTTTAACTAAATCCTTATATTAAAATGCTTTCTAATGTTATTCTTGAGGTAGTAGGTAATTTCAGCACGCTTGGTGCCGGTGTTGGTGCAGGTCTTGCCGTAATGGGTGCAGGTCTAGGTATCGGACGTATCGGTGGCAGTGCCATGGAAGCTATGGCTCGCCAACCTGAAGTAGCCGGAAAAGTACAAACAGGTATGTTGATTGCTTCTGCTCTTATCGAAGGTGCAACGCTATTTGCTATCGCTGTTTGCTTCCTTATTGCAGGAAACGCATAATAAACTATATATTTAGCTGATAGTGGCAGCCCGCAAGCTGCTGCTATCCTGCTATTATAGTAGTAAAATATGCCTTTAGTGTATGGCTTGCCGTACGCGCCTATTTACACTTCACACACTTTCAAACCAATACGATGGAATTAATTACCCCGGGCCTTGGCCTTGTAGTTTGGACCACGGTTATCTTCCTCACCGTACTTTTTGTTTTATCTAAGTTTGCTTGGAAACCTATCGTTTCTGCACTCAAAGAAAGAGAAGAATTTATTGAAAACGCTTTAAGTTCTGCCGAGAAAGCAAAGTCTGAAATGGCTCAGCTCAAAGCAGACAATGAAAAACTGTTGCAAGAGGCTCGCTTGGAGAGAGACAAAATGCTGAAAGAAGCCCAAAGTACAGCTACCAATATCATTAATGAAGCCAAAGAAAAAGCTTCTGCAGAGGGTGCTAGGTTGGTAGAAAATGCTCGCCTTCAAATAGTAAACGAGAAAAATGCGGCTATGACAGAGATAAAAAACCTGGTAGCAAGCACCTCTGTACACATTGCTGAATTGATTTTGAAGAAAAATCTTTCAAACGATGCATCGCAGAAAGAACTGGTGGAGCAATACATCAAAGAAACAAAATTGAACTAATTTCTAAAGATATTTCAAGTGTCGCTATATAGAGTTTCATCGGCTTACGCAAAATCATTGCTGGAACTGGCTCAGGAGAAAAAATCTCTTGACAAAGTGCATGCAGATATGCTTTTGGTAAGCAGTACGATAGAGGGTAGCAGCGAGCTGAAAAAGCTCTTGGCATCGCCTATCATCAGCAACATCAAAAAGTTGAGCGTAATAGAGCAATTGTTCAAAAGCAGAGTGTCGGATATCAGTTATGGCTTTTTTGAACTCATCACTCGCAAAAAGCGTGAAGATTTGCTTTTTTACATCGCAAAAGAATTTCTTAGTGAATACAAAACGTTCAAAGGCATACAAACAGCCACTATTGTGACTGCTGTAGCTGTAGACGATGTATTGAAGAAACAAATTGATAAATTAATAAAGACAATATCTACTTCAAAAGATGTAGATGCTATTTATAAAGTTGATGCATCAATTATAGGAGGTTTTATTGTAACAGTGGGCGACAAACAAGTTGACCGTTCGGTAAAATCGCAATTGAACAACATCAAAAGTGAGTTTAGTAACAATCCATTTATTCCAAAATATTAAGCGATGACAGCAGAAATCAGGCCTGATGAAATATCGGCAATACTGAGACAACAGCTTTCAAATTTTAAAACTGAAGCTGAGCTACAAGAAGTTGGTACCGTACTAAGCGTAGGCGATGGTGTGGCTCGTGTGTATGGCCTTACTCAGGTTCAGTCAGGTGAATTGTTAGAGTTTCAAAATGGAGTTAAGGGCTTGGCTCTTAACTTGGAAGAAGATAACATAGGTGCTGTGGTACTTGGTTCGTCTTCTGAAATCAAAGAAGGCGACTCTGTAAAGCGTACCAAAAGAATTGCTGAAATAGCCGTAGGCGAAGGTATGTTGGGCAGGGTGGTAGACACACTTGGTGCACCCATTGATGGAAAAGGCAATATACAAGGCGAAACTTTCGCTATGCCATTGGAGCGCAGAGCTCCGGGTGTAATTTACCGCCAGCCGGTAAATGAGCCTCTCCAAACGGGTATCAAAGCGATAGACGCCATGATTCCAATCGGTCGTGGACAGCGTGAGCTTGTTATTGGCGACCGCCAAACAGGCAAAACCACCGTGGTTATTGATACTATTATCAACCAAAAAGAATTTTACGATGCAGGTCAGCCTGTGTATTGTATATATGTAGCTATTGGGCAAAAAGCCAGTACTGTGGCCAGTGTTGTGGCTCAGTTGGAGAGAGCCGGAGCTATGAAATATACGGTAGTAGTAGCAGCCAATGCTTCTGACCCTGCTCCTTTACAATTTTATGCGCCATTTACAGGTGCGGCTATCGGAGAATATTTCCGTGACACCGGACGTCCTGCATTGGTGATATATGACGATTTGTCGAAACAAGCGGTGGCTTACCGTGAGGTGTCGCTTCTTTTAAGAAGACCTCCGGGACGTGAAGCTTATCCGGGTGATGTGTTTTACCTACACAGCCGCTTGCTGGAGCGTGCAGCCAAAATCATCGCATCAGACTCTATCGCTCAAAATATGAATGATTTGCCTGATTCTTTGAAAGGCAAAGTAAAAGGCGGTGGTTCGTTAACAGCACTTCCTATCATCGAAACACAAGCGGGTGATGTTTCTGCTTACATTCCTACCAACGTGATTTCTATCACTGACGGACAGATATTCTTGGAAACCAACTTGTTTAACTCCGGTATTCGTCCTGCCATCAACGTGGGTATATCTGTATCGCGTGTGGGTGGTTCGGCTCAGATTAAATCGATGAAAAAAGTAGCCGGTACTTTGAAGCTAGACCAAGCCCAATTCCGTGAATTGGAGGCTTTTGCTAAATTTGGTTCTGACCTTGATGCAGCTACCAAACTTGTAATTGAGCGTGGTAAGCGCAACTTGGAAATGTTGAAGCAAGCCGCATTCTCGCCAGTTTCTGTTGAGCTTCAAGTGGCCATGATATATGTTTCGACCAATGGTTTCTTAGACAGAGTACCTGTAAACAAAGTGAAAGACTTTGAAGGTAAATATTATGAAGTGTTGAAAAACAGCCATAAAGAAACGCTTTCGGCCATCAAATCGGGCAAGATTGACGATACTGTAACAAGTGTATTGAAATCTGTGGCCAAAGACTTAGTAAAAAGCTACGCATAATCCCTAAAAATAGACTTAGGCATCGGCTTGCCGATGCCTCTTTACTATAATATTATCAAAACAATACCATGCCAAGTTTAAAAGAGGTAAGAAGCAGAATTAAATCCGTTCAATCTACGCAGCAAATCACCAAAGCGATGAAAATGGTGGCAGCAGCAAAATTGCGCAGGGCACAAGACCATGCCATGCAGTTGCGCCCATACGCTGGTAAATTGAATGAGATATTAAGCAATTTGGCATCTAACTCTGAATCTTTGGCTACCAACCCGTTTACACAAACAAGAGAGGCCAAAAAAGTGCTTCTGGTTGTCGTTACTTCCGACCGTGGTTTGTGCGGACCATTCAATACCAATATTCTCAAAGCTACCAATGCCCTGCTTATCAATAAATATGACAAGCAGTTGGCAGCAAACAATGTTGCTTTTTTATGCGTTGGTAAAAGGGGTTTTGATTATTTTTCAAAACGCTATCCAAACGTAAATGGTGATTTCATCGGGTTGTTTCAAGGCTTGTCTTTCGATAAGGTGAAGGAAGCTGCGGAGTTTGCCATGAGTGGTTTTGTAAATGGCGAATACGATGTGGTAGAAATCGTGTACAACGAATTTAAAAATGTGGCCACTCAAATAGTACAAACAGAGCAATTTTTACCTATATCGAGTGCCATAGGCGGAGAAAAAGCCGCATCGCAAAAGAAAGAATATATTTTTGAGCCTTCGGTAGATGAAATCATCAACGACTTGGTGCCTCGTTCGCTGAAGACTAAATTTTACACTGCCGTGCTAGAGTCAAATGCTTCTGAACATGGTGCACGTATGTCGGCCATGGACAAAGCCACAGAAAATGCCGGAGAGATGTTGAAAGCACTAAAAATACAATACAACCGCAGCCGCCAAGCCAGTATTACCAAAGAGATTTTGGAAATTGTGGCAGGTGCAGAGGCGTTGTCTGCCTAGATTTACATCACTACATGCATTTAAAGCCCTTGAAAAAGGGCTTTTTGTGTTTTTAGGCTCAATTTCAATTTCTCCTTCGCTTTTAACTTACATAAGACTAGGGAGAAATTGATGAGTGGAGGACGAAAATATTTTTCAGAATTATGCCTATATTTTCAGCAGATGCTCATTGGTTTGGGGTCTTAGCGGAGGCTAGGACTAAGTGGATTCGGGCTTCTTTCCAGTCTATATGTTTCACTGTCAAACTCATTCCAACTTCATCGCTGTTTTACCTTTTATCGCTTCTGCAATGTCAGGCCTATTTACTTTAATTATTTTGTCAAATATGTCTTTAATAAATGGGGCAACCCAATATTGGGAATCTTCATCTGGTGTCAGCCCGCAGTCTAAGCTGTCAACATAGTCGCTTGACACCATATAATGGTCATTTTGATAAAAAAGGTATGAGAGGTGCAAAATAAAAATGTCCTTTAAATCTTTTGAAAAGCTGTCAAGCGTTTCAAGTCTGTTCTGTAAATAAATTTCATTGTCATTTGAAAGTAGATTGTGATAATAGAAGTAATGTGTGTGCTCGTTACAGCGTTGTCGTAAGTCTTCAAATGAACTGCCCTTAAAAGCCCCGTTACTATAAATTAGTTGAGTTATCTCAGAAACTTTGTTTGATTTTATAATGTATTTAGACATTTTCTCAAAGGTTGGAATTTTTTCCTTTCCCTTTACCCAATTATTTATTTTCTCAACAATAAAATTGTCAATACTGAAGTTTTCGCTTAAAAAAAGGTTCGAATAAAGATTGATAATTATCACATCATAATATTTTCTCAGCAAAGCGTAAGCATCATTTATTCGTCCTTTTAATAAAATGTCGTGAATCGATTCAAGCGTTCCTTGAGTAGAAGAAAAAACATAAGTGTCAATATTTATGGCTGAATTTGTTCCTTGCGAAATCCAACTCATAGTTGAGTCTGAAAGTGAACGATAGAAGTCTGCATATTCGGTTAGTTGTCTGAATACGCTATGTTCTAAATATTCCTTGTTCAAAGCATTTCTCATTTTTCTATCTGTCAATATTTTTATTGTTGCACTGTCTTCCATAGCCTGACCGCTAACGCCAAATATTGCTGAAAATTGAGCACGAGGGAGGGCGAAACTATCCCCAGTAACCATAATCCCGATAAAATCGGGATAAACAAAACTACGGACACCAACAAATTGCCCAATTTTAGCAATATTTTGTTAAGTGCAGTATTTTTTATGCTAATTTTGTTTTATTGAGAATTTGTACAAATCGTTAGAGTAGTCATTTACGTAAATGTTTCCTTCATTGTCAGCCGCAATACCCATTAAATAGTCCCATCCTGAAAAAGAAAATTGAGCAATTTTTCTATAAGTCTTGTCATAAACCCGAATCACACCTATATTGGTAGTATAAAAATTTCCTGTCTCCATGTTTTGGTAAATAAAATTAGCACCTTCTTTAATGTTTGATTTATAGATACCAGTATTTGAGAAAAAAATCGTTTTATAAAGTTGGGAAACAATAATATCTCCATTAGCCATTACTTCCGAACCCCAAGGATAATTAAATTGATCGTCACCTTCACCCTTAGAACCCCATTTTCTAATAAAATTCCCCGTAAAGTCAAATACTTGAATTCTGTCATTATTGTGGTCTACAATAATTAAGTTATTGTTGTTTTGGTCAATAGCAATGTCCCTCATAGCACCATTAAATTCACCGTCACCTTGTCCATTATTCAAATTTCCCCATGAAGTAACTAAATTATCTAAGCTATCAAATTTGTAAATTTTATTATTAGAATCTGCTACATATAGAAAACCATTTTTATCAAAATCTAATCCTCTTGGAAAAGTTAACGTTCCTTTTCCGAATTCTTTCAATTTATTACCAGTAAAATCATAGACAACAATTTTACCATTACCTTTGTCTGCTATGTAGAGATATTTGTTTTTTTTAATAGTAATCCCAAAAGGGTCGCTTAATATGTCGGAAAATTTGTCGATTTTTTCGTAAGCGAGTAATTTATATCCACTATCAGGAATAGAAATTCTTTTTTGATTTGAATTTCCAACTGGAATCACTTTATATTGGTACCAATTAATTGATTTTACTGAATTATCTTGAAAAGTATCGCCATAAACTTGTGCAATTTTAAGGTATTCTGCCGAAGTGTTTTCCTTTCTCCAAATTGAGTACTGTTTTTCTCCTTTAATAGTATCCCAACCAATTCCAATAAAAGAGTCACTTGTTCCCTTTGAAATTTTTGTTTGAATACCATTAATTTCTGAAGGAGTAACTACTTCATCTTTTTTGCAAGATAACACTGCACATATTGAAAGTATTGCTGTGAACTTATTCATTTTCATGGCTTGGTATTTTTAATATTGCACTTAACTCCCAAACACACGCAATATCCCACTTATTATTGGAACTTCAAAAGTTTTTATTTAAGGGCATTAAAAATTAATATATTACCAATTGCGGATTTTGTAAAATACACATTTGAATTACAAAAAATACGAATAACCCGATAAATCATCAACATTAAGCCAGTTTCTCTGCCCAGTTGAAGCGGTCGGCAGGAGAGAATTTCCAGGGGGCACTGCTGGTTTCCATGTTTGAGAACATGGCGTTCCACGAGGCGGGGGCTTGCGATTCTTCCATCACTTTGTAGCGCCTCAGTTGCAAAATGATATCTACCGGACTGATGTTTACCGGACAGGCCTCCACACAGGCATTGCAGGTGGTGCAGGCGTTCAGCTCTTCGAGTGTAATGTAGTCGCCCAGCAGCGATTTGTTGTCATCTTCAAACTTCCCAAATCGGTCGGTTTTCGAGCCTATTTCCACTATTCTGTCGCGGGTGTCCATCATTATTTTGCGTGGCGAGAGTTTTTTGCCTGTGAGGTTGGCGGGACACACCGATGTACAGCGTCCGCACTCGGTGCAGGTGTAGGCTTCCAACAGGTTTTTCCAAGTGAGGTCGGTGGCATCTTTTGCGCCAAAGCGCAAGTTTTGACCATCTACGGGCACATCGGCAGTTTCTACAGGCAAGTTGAGCATCGATTTCACCTCACGGGTCACCACGTCCATATTGGTCATTTCGCCTTTGGGTTTCAAATTTGAAAAATAAGTATTGGGAAAAGCCAGCATGATGTGCAGGTGTTTTGAAAAAGGCAGGTAGTTTAAAAATATAAACACACCCACTATGTGTACCCACCATGCTCCACGCTCTATGTTTATCAATTGGGCGGAATCCATATTTTCAAAAATCGGCTTTAAAAGACCACTGAAAAAGAAATTTCCGGCAAAAGTATAGTGCTCAACCATGCGGGCTTGCAACACTTGGTCGGTGGCGTTCATGGTCAAAAATGCGGCCATCAAAATAATTTCTACATACAAAATAATATTGGCATCGTAAGTAGGCCACTGTTTGAGTTCGGGGCTTTTGAAGCGGGCTAGGGCCAAAATATTTCTTCGTATTAAAAATACCACACAAGAAACCACCACCGCTATGGCAAAAAACTCAAATGTGTTGATTAAAAAAGGATAAAAATCGTTCAGCACCTGCAAAAACACCCTGTGAGAACCGAAAATGCCATCAATCACTATTTCCAGCATTTCTATATTTACTATCAAAAAACCCAAATACACAGCCAAGTGAAGGAGCGCAGGAATGGGCCTGTCAAACATCTTTTTTTGGCCAAAAGCCACAAGGAGCATCATTTTTAAGCGTTCTGCCACATGGTCGTTGCGCTTTTCGGGCTTACCGAGAAGGATGTTTCTCCTGATTTTGCCAAAATTGATGCAAGCCACAGCTATGGCAGTGGTGAGAAGTGCCAGAAAAATCAAATTCGGAAGAATGTGCATTATCATATGTGGTTGTTTGGTACTAAACAGACTAAAGAAACGTAGAGAAAGAGCCTGAGTTACTATTTTTCAAAAAAAAATATCTTAAGATTTGTTTGTTAGAAAAAATCACTACTTTTGCAGTCCCTTTTCCAAAAAGGTTGTTGGGACTGTAGCTCAGTCGGTAGAGCAAAGGACTGAAAATCCTTGTGTCGATGGTTCGATTCCATTCGGTCCCACCATTTTTTCAACCTGCTTTTAGCATTTTATCTTCAGAAAATAAATTCTTGATTTCCCTTTTGCTACCGCATTTCTTTATTTAATCCACAAAAAATATTTTATTCGGTCAAACGTTGATATGTCAATTGATCTTATTGATAAGAAAAATTAAGTAACGTTATTTGTATCTTTGTATATGGAAAAAATATATTTAGATACTTCTGTATTTGGCGGATATTTTGAACCAGAGTTTGAATTTTGGACTAAAATGCTCTTTGACGGTATTTCTAAGGGCGCATATAAGGTGCTAGTTTCGCGCCTTACTGATATTGAACTTGAAAAAGCTCCCCAACGAGTACGCGAATTAGCAAATTCATTACAAAATGAAAATGTAGAATGGCTTGAAATTACAACAGAAGCTGTTAAATTGGCTGATAAGTACATTGCTGAAAAAGTTGTTGGGCAAACCAGTCATTCAGACTGCATACATATTGCTATAGCCACTTTAAATTATGCAGATGTTTTGGTTAGTTGGAACTTTAAACACATTGTAAATCATCTGCGAATAAGAGGGTATAATGCAGTAAACTTTAAATATGGGCATAAAATATTAGACATACGTTCACCAAGAGAAATCTTAGAATATGAAGACTGAAAAAATAACAAATGAAAAATCTCTTCTCACAGAACTTCGGTCGATAAGAGACAAAATCAGCAGTGAATTGGCAGGGATGACACCTGAACAGATTGTTGAACATTTGAAAACAAAAAAAACTCTGCATCCCGCACAGTACTATGAACAAATGGGTTTGGCTGGCAGATCGTAGTTATATATTCACAACACTATGTAGTTTGGCATAGAATACCTTTTAAATGAAGCGCATACTTTTCATAATTGCCATATTCTTATTTATTTTTTCCTGCAAGACCCAGCAGCGGGTACGCCTCAAAGAGCTTTATACCAAAATAGCTGATGAAGCTCTTGGAAACAACTATTACGACACTTCCAAAGGTCCAAGTTTGGCCTCTACAAAGAAAAAAGTAGACAAAAAAGAAGAAAAGAAAGACCGCACCAAGCGCAGGGTGTTTTATGGCTTGAAAACCAGAAGAGCGTATGCCAAAAAAGGAAAAGACCCCAAAAAGCGTGAATACGAGCTGTTTTTTGTGTTGAAAAAGCCTATCCAACTCGATCCTTATAAAAAAGATGTGTACTGGTATCACATGAAAAAACGCCAAATAATAATGGGGCCAATAGAGGAGGCAGACAAGCGCTATGCTAAGATTCTACATGGTCCATACATTCGCAGGCAGGGTAGAAAAGTGCTGGAAGAGGGCATATATTATAAAGGTGGCAAGCACGGCAGGTGGGAAAAGTACGATCGCAATTTTATTCTCATAGATAAAAAACGATTCTATAAAGGCTGGCCTACAGATTCTGAAATCAGCTATTACGACTTAAACAACGAGAAACCCAAAGAGGTGATTCCCATTCAGTGGGGGCGCAAGGAGGGTACGTACTATCATTTTGCTGAAGATGGTATGTTGTTGGCCACTGGGCAATACAAAGACGATGTGAAAGTGGGTGTGTGGGTAGAATACCACAATCCAAAAAGAAAAAAGCGGGAAACACAATATGCCAAAGACCCCTACACAGATTTCACGCCTTACATTATAAAAGAGTATGACATCAAAGGCAAGGTAACCTACGATTTTCGCAAAGACGGCCCCAAAACCGATTCTGCACAGGTAAAAAAAGACTGATGGAGCAGCCTAAAAACATATTTAATCCCAATATTCTGTTTTTGGATATAGAAACCGTATCGGCTCAGCCCGATTTTGGTTCAGTGCCTGAGCGACTCAAGCCTCTGTGGCTCAACAAAGCCAAATACATTTTTCCCGAAGGCCACGATTTGGAAAGCGGCTATTTCGAGCGGGCAGCCATCTATGCCGAATTTGCCAAAGTGATAGTGATAGGTTTGGGCTTTCTGTATGAAAATGAGCAAAAAGAGCTTTGTTTTAAAACCAAAACCATTCATGGCCACAATGAAAAGGAGATATTAATTGCGTTTTCTGAACTTCTCCACAGCAAGTTTAAATCAAAAAATCTGCAACTATGTGCCCACAATGGAAAGGAGTTTGATTTTCCGTTTTTGTGTAGGCGATACATTGCCAATCAATTGCCTCTTCCAAAAGTGCTCAATATTTCAGGCTTCAAACCTTGGGAAGTTCCTCACCTCGACACCATGGAAATGTGGCGATTTGGCGACAAAAAAGCATATACTTCACTCGAACTGCTGGCCGCCACGCTCGATGTACCCACCAGCAAGGGCGACATAGACGGCAGCAAGGTAAACACCGCATACTATTTGGAAAAAAACCTTGATGCCATAGCTGAATATTGCCAGCGAGATGTAGCTGTATTGGCCCAAATCTACCAAAGGCTCACTGGCGGTACTTTGCCGGTAAATCAAACCGTTGTGTAAATCAAATATGCTGTGATTTAAAGTATTAGCCCCTTTTTATTGATAAAAATCGACTTTTATAAATGCAAAAAACAAGCAGTTATGCTTTTTTTAGAAACTTCCTTGCAAAAAGAATTTTTCAGTATTGCAATATAAGTCAGAGTAGAGATTAAAGCCCGATTTGTTGGTGCTGATTTTTCTTTGCAATCTCAAAATGGGTTCATTCAGCTTTACATTCAATTTCAGGGTGATGTCTTCATCTGCTTTTATAGCAAAAATTCGCTGCTCCCCGCCTTTTACTTCTATGCCATAATCTTTTCTCAATGTGTCAAACAGCGATTTGTTTTCAAGATTTTTTGATACAAAACCTTGCATATTGATGTTGGGGAGATATGTCTTTTCGAACAACACTATTTGGTGCTCTACCACTCGTTGTCTTTCAAAATAGATACAATCGTCTTGCTCTTCATAGCTGCTCAATTCGTAAAAAAAGTTCTCATCCCACGGTTTTATTATGGGTGGCGATACTATTTTGGTTTCCAAATTTACATTGTGCACAGCCGCAGTAGTGCTTTCAATAGAGAGTATCCCCAACCCAAGTTTGGTTGATTTTACAA
>ERZ1066116.203-NODE-203-length-25111-cov-12.836087_pt1 | contig 25111 bp, 19 predicted proteins | sample MGYA00382763_ERZ1066116 | MGnify/ENA primary metagenome ERZ1066116 (study PRJEB33369, sample SAMEA5778346) | biofilm metagenome | biome: Industrial cooling water; feature: Water cooling tower basin; material: Biofilm | place: United Arab Emirates | collected...
AGAAAGTTCTCTGCGATCTCTGCCCCTCTGCGAGCAATTTTCTTAATAACCTTCATTTCTTAATGGTAAAAAAATCTCTGCGTCAAAAAGCTGTACCACAAAGCTTCACAAAGAACCACCAAGGGACACAAAGAAAAAAATCTCTGCGCTCTCAGCCCCTCTGCGAGCAATTTTCTTAATAGCCTTCATTTCTTAATGGTAAAAAAATCTCTACGTCAAAAAGCTGTACCACAAAGCTTCACAAAGAACCACCAAGGGACACAAAGAGAAAGTTCTCTGCGATCTCTGCCCCTCTGCGAGCAATTTTCTTAATAACCTTCACTTCTTGATGGTGAAAAATTCTCTGCTCCTCTGCGTGAAAAAATTAATACCGCTAATTACAATAACGCCATAAACAGCACCGATCAAAGCCCCAACTACCACATCGCCCGGATAGTGTACACCTAGATATATTCTGCTGAAGCTCACAAGCAAAGCCCAAGGAAAAAGCCATACAAAGTATTTCGTAAATGCAGGGAATAATAAAAACACAAAAGTAGCAACGGCAAATGTATTGGCTGCATGAGACGATGCCATGCCATACTCTCCTCCGCAACTGCCTACCAAAGTCATTTGTGAGGCTAGAGCGCTTTCGTGACAAGGCCTCAAACGTTTAAAATAGGGCTTCATCAGCCCCGAAGTAGTTCGGTCTGATAAAAATATGAGTAAGGCCGCAGCGACTATGAGATATACTGATTTTGCTCTTTTGATATAAATTATAAAGCCGATTAAAAAAGCATATAGCGGAATCCATATAAACTTATTGGTAACCCACAGCATTAAATCATCAAAAAAAGGGTTGTGAAAGCTGTTAAAAAACAAAAAAAGTGCGGTATCCACTAAATCCAGATATTCCATAAGATAATTATAATCGCATAAAAAAAGCCGGCTTCCCGGCTTTTTAAATTTTTATTTTAATGAACCCATCACCATTTTTGCGTTGGCATCGTTGGGGTCGAGTGCTAAAATTTTCTTCCAGTATTCTTTTGATTGTGGGATTTTTTTAACGTTCAAATAATATTTCCCTATGTATGTATAAGCTGAAATAATATCGTTTTTATATTTTGTAGGATCTTTGGCACTGGCCACCTCCACAAATTTTTCATAGTGAGGCACTGCTATACCTGTTTTTGCTTCTTTATCCTGGCGTGAATTGGCCAAAGCTTTCCATTTGTAGCCAAGTGGCTCTTCGGGTTTGTAGCGTACCAATGCACTGAACACTGTATCGGCTTCCACATACTGCTCAGCATTAACTAGAGCTCTGCCCCAAGTCAAATAATCGTTTGCTCCGGGCTTCTTGTAGTCATAATACTTGGTGTAGTAAAGCGCAGCTTTGCTGTATTGTTTTTTGTCGTTGAATGATTTAGCCAATTCACCGAGCAACTCAAACTTTGTGGTGTCTTTGCTCACTGCTTTGGCAACAAACTGTGCCCCTAAAGTGTCATTGCCATTTTTAATTAGCAGTTTACCGTAATATTCGTAGTCCATCACAATCAATTTGTTAGTATCAGGTGTTTGTTCTATAAATTTTGATATGCTGACCAACCCGTTTTTATAATACGTTTGGGCTTTAACAGAATCTTTTTCAACAGCACCAACCTCATAATTACAATAGCCATCTAAGCGCAACAATATTCTGTCAGCGGGATTGAGTGCAAACAATTCTTTAAGCTGTGTCACAGCCTCGTCATACGCCCCTACGGAAAAACAGAAAAATGCGTAGCGAAACTTCGTTTTGTAGTTTCCATCGCTCATGCTGAGATATTTTTTATACTCGGGAGCAGCTTGTGAACGATAATTTTTGAACTTAAAGTAAAGTTCGGCTCGTTCTCTGTAAGCTGGAGAATAATTGGGGTCTACTTCTATTCCTTTGTTGTAATATTTCAAAGCCTCATCATAATTTTTAGCTTGGAGATAAATTTTACCCATTTTTATATTGGCTTTAGCCAATTTAGGATTCATATCAGATGCTTTTGAATATTGTTTGATAGCTCTGCTTGCAGAGCCTTTGTCTACCAAAAGATAGGCATCTCCCAAAGCCAAAGTTATGTCGGTACTTTTAGCATCTAAAGACTGCGCTTTTTCCAATTGAGGTACAGCAACAGACGCATCTTTTGCTCCTTTATATAAATAAGCCTCTCCAATTTTAAAAAACACCATGGCATTTTTACCTTTTGACATTTTCACGGCATTCTCAAAATAAACTCTTGCCGAATCCCACTGTCCTTCTAAATACTTCACTGCTCCTAAACCTACATAATTGAGTGCAAATTTTGGGTCAGCAGATTTTCCGGCTAAAAATGCAGCCTTAGCTGCCGCCAATGATTCATCTTCATTGGTAGTGTCCAATTGAGCTTCTTTCAGATAATAATCGCCTAAATAATACTGATTTTCGGGGCTATTTGGGGTTGAGGCCGCCAACTGTTTAAAAACTTTTTCAGCATTGGTATATTGCTCCATGTCTATCAGCTTCAAACCATCTTGAATAGACTGAGCCATAGCAAACTCAAACGATAGTGCACAAACCAGTGCCGCACTTAAAAAAGAAATTTTCATAGCTTAACAATATTGCCTTTTAAACCCAAAAAAGGCATTTTTTAGTGTTTTAATATCAATGGGTATAGAGTTGATACTTTTTTATATAGTTTACAAAAAGGGACTTCGAAATTAAGGCATTTTATTTTTTACATTCACTATCCTCAAAGGAACATTGGCAGGAACCAATCCCGACTTTAGTACAATTCGCTGGCCTCTGTCACTTACTACAAAGGCGGCAAAGCCTGTGCCCAACCCTACCCTAGCCTCACGACTTATTACAAACAGTTCTCTAGACAACGGATACCAATTCTGTGCCATGTAGGCCTGATAAGGCTGATAATATTCGCTTTTCTTAGGATTCTCTTTATCAGACACAGCCACGACTTTTACCGTGTTGGTAAACGATTTTGAGGTAGAATCGTCTCCATCGCTTATCCAGTTCACCCCTATCACACCCAATGCACCTTTATTGTTTTTCACATAGTCTACCACTTCTTTATTGCCCCCGGCAGAGAAAAAACGCTTTCTATCGGTGCTATCACAGGCAAATTTGTCTGAAATATAGCGAAGATTGCTCGAATTGCCATTGTCAAACACAATCTGAATAGAGCCACTATTGTTTAGCTTTGAAAATTGTTTCCAATCTGTAGCTTCGCCTTTGAAAATTGACTTTAATTGCTTCATCGTAAGCATAGAATCCATATTGGCATTATTTACAATCAAAGCCACACCGTCAATTGCTACTTTATTTACACGAGGTGTGATTTTAGCTGCATCGAAAACAGCCTTTTCTCTTTCATTTAACTGCCTGGTAGTGAACACCAAACGAACACTGTCTTTTAGCATTTCATCTATTGCTGCGTCCTCCGGTTTGTACACAATACCCACTTTTGCATATTGGTAAAGCGCATGAAATACATCCAGCTCTGCATCTACGAGTGGCTGAAACGATTCGTCAGAAGCTATTTTAATGGTGCCATACGTAGCCGTGTCAGCACCCTTCTCATTTATATTGGTACTACAAGTAAACACTACAGCCGACAGTACAAACAAAACAGCAATAGAATACCACTTTTTAAGCATACCTTACTTGATTAATAGCTCTGACAAAACGAAACACCCCATATCCTGCCAATACACCACCAAAAATAGATTGGTAAGCAAAATAAACAGGAGAAAAGTTGAAATATGGCCCTAAAAGAAAATATAACCCTAAAACCGTGTAGGTGAAGGCCATGACCAATCCGAAATATGCGATAAATTTATTCATTGCCGTAAACCAAAATAGCCCGACAACAGACGGGCTATTTTATTATAAAATTAATATTAGTTAAGTGCAAACTTGATTGGCACTGTAAATTTTACTGATACAGGTCGACCGTTTTGCTTACCCGGTTTCCATTTTGGTAACGATTTGATCACTCTTATAGCCTCTTCATCGCAACCACCGCCTATACCTTTCACCACTTCTACATTGGCTACTTCGCCTTGACCATTGATTACAAAAGTAACGATCACCCTACCTTCCAAACCTTGTTGAGAAGCAACACGAGGATATTTGATGTTAGTAGCAATGTATTTCATCATCGCAGCCTGACCACCGGGAAAATCGGGCATTTCTTCTACTACCAAAAATACTTCCTCTTGTTTAGGCTCTTCTATCACTTGTGCAGGAGCAGGCTCTTCTATCATGTTGTCAATACCTTCCTCACCTTTCACGTTTTCAGTTGAGATTACTTTATCTTTCATCTCATCAACGGTAGGTGGGTCTTCTTGTACTTTTTCATCCTCCTCTACTTTTGGAGGCAAGAATTTAACGGCAGCAGCCACTTTAGGAAGCTCAATTTTAGGCGGAGGTGGTGGGGGTGGCGTATTGGGATCAACCGGTGGGGGTGGCAACAATTCAAGATTGATTTCCACATTTTCCACTTTTTCCTCTTTGCCTACGTTCAAATAAGTGAGTATCACAGGCAACGAAATGAGCGATGAAAATACAATCACCGCTATCACCAATGCCCTGTTGATATTCTTATTATAGATTTTGCGAAGCTCATAAGCACCATATTCTTGGTTTTTACCTTGAAATATAATGTCAGTCCAAGAGCTTTTAAATAATAAATCAGCCATTGTATATTAAATGTTACTATCGAATTTTTTAGTTAACTCAACTTCCTCAGGCAAAATATCAACTATGGCATATCGCTTGGAGTTAGTGATGTGCATTTCGTCAAGAATATCTACCATATTTTTGTATTTGGCCTCGTCCATAGCCTTGATAACAATAACGATGCGTGGCACACCTTTTTCATCACCGCCTAGTTCGCGAGTTTTTTCAAGAATAGATTTGCGAATACCTTGTGAAGAAAAGTCTGTTTCTACAATTCTATCTTCAGCTTTGGCCTCTGCGGGAGTACCCATAAACCAAAACACTTTGTCATCTTTACCAAGAATAATGGTCATAGATTGCGATGCCTTTACTGGTTGCTGTTGGTCATCTTGTGTTTTATCGGGCATATTCAACTCCATGCTTTGAGGCTTGCTCATGGTGGTCGTAAGCATGAAGAATGTAATCAATAAGAAACCCAAATCAACCATGGGAGTCATATCTACTCTTGGAGAGCCTTTCTTACCTTTCTTTTTACCTTTCTTGTCGTGGCCACCACCGCCACCTTCACCCATATCTGCCATATCAGTATGTCAGTTAGTTTTTTAAAATGTGAAAATTATATTTTTATTCAGCAACAGCAGCTATTTGAGGTTTTGCCTCCAAGCCCGTCACTAAGTTAAATCTGTTTATGTTTTGGTCTTGCAAAGTAGCAATCACCCTTTTCATCACTTTGTAGTCAGCACCTCTATCACCTTTGATGGCAATACGAACTTTAGGGTTGGCATAGCGAGTATTAATCAGCCAGTCTTGTAATTCGTTTTGAACCGAATCTACAGGAATTCCCGGCTGCTCTACCTTAGCTCTGTCAGGCCCTTCCATATTCAAGAAAGAACTTAACTGAGCCAAAGGCACACCAAAACCATCCATTAGCGAGAATGCGACCTTTTGTTTGTCAGAAAATTGAAGTCCTTTTTGCTTACCAATACGCTCTAGCACATCTACTCTCGTAAACTGACCATCTACACCGAAAAACACTTTTCCGTCTTTACCGACAGAAATAAGTATAATATCCGTTTCAGGGAGTTTGGTGGTAGAAATAGATGTAGGAGTGTCTACTACCACAGCCTCGTTGGGCTTGAATTTAGTAGTCAAGATAAAGAACGTTAGCAACAAGAAAGCCACATCACACATGGCCGTCATGTCGAGCGCAACGCCTTTACGTTTTACTTTTACTTTTGGCATATTTCAGAAATTATAAATTTTGAATTTTGAATGTAATGAGACTGGTGTGCGATTTTTGCACACACACCATGAACCCATGCCAAAAATTATTTATTGCTGGCTGCGAATGTTTGAGCAATAGACATACCTGCTTCATCGATGCTGTATGAAAGCGTATCGATTTTGCTGGTAAAGAAGTTATAGCAAATGATAGACACCGCAGAAGTACCGATACCTATGGCAGTGTTTATCAAGGCCTCAGAAATACCGTTTGCAAGGGCAGTAGCATCAGGAGCACCGGCTTGAGCCATACCCGCAAACGCTTTAATCATACCAATAACTGTACCCAAAAGAGCCACTAGAGTAGCTACAGAAGCCAAAGTAGAAAGTATGGTGAGGTTTTTCTCCAACATAGGAAGTTCAAGCGAAGTCGCCTCTTCAGTAGATTTTTGGATAGCTGCCACCTTTTGCTCTTTGTCCAATTTGGTTTCGGTAGTCATGTCTTTGTATGTAAGCAAAGTAGCACGCACCACATTGGCCACAGAACCCTTTTGCTTGTCGCACTCAGCGATAGCCGAATCGATTTGGTTAGCAGAAAGTTGGTTTTTGATTTTCAAAACGAAAGCTTCGATAGAGCCGGAACCATTGGCCTTGCTCAGAGTGAAAAATCTTTCAATAGAAACTGTGAAAACGATTAAGAAGAAAGACATCAAGAAAGGAACGATTTCACCTCCTTTGTAAACGATACCCAAATAGTTGCCCGGAAGTGGGTGGTTAGCGTTGTCTCCTCCTTCGAAGTTGGCACCATTGCCCATTACAGTGCGGAAAATAACTTGGGCTACGATGATACAGATGATGATGGTGGCGCCTGCAAATATAGAACCTGCTTTAGATTCTTGTTTTTTGTTTTCCATTGTTTAAATGATTAATAAATTAAAATTGTTGTTAACTGGTTACAAAAGAAGGAATTAGATGTTAATCTATTGTTAATATTTTAGATTGCCCTTGAAAAAAGACGTGCAAAGATATTACTAGAAATTAAAATCAAAAACCAAATTGAAAGATAAATAGATGAAATGTAATTTTTGTTATTCGAATAGGTGAATTTGTAGGTCAAAACGGGCGGATTTACTTTTTATTATGGTTAGTAAAATTAGATTTTTTCTAATCAATGTATACATTATGCGCTATCCTTGCCATCTTAGAAAATATATTTTAAGACAATTGTAATATTTTGAATACATCCCCTCACTAATGCCAATAAAAACCATTTAAAATGGATACAAGCGATATTTTACAAACCCACAAACAATTATTATTTAAAGTAACTAAAGCCTTTTCTAATGACAGGGATGAGCAAAAAGACCTTTTGCAAGAAATTATGATAGAGATTTTTAAATCTATTAAAGCTTTTAGAAATGAATCAAATATTAAGACCTATTTATATAGAATAGCACTGAATACATGTATAAGATATTCCCAGAAATACCACTTAAATCAACAAAAAGTATCAATTGAAGCGTTTGAGTGGGATAATATTCCTGATAAAAATAACGAAAGTGAAAAAATAGAGATGCTATATACTTGTATATCACAACTGAACGAAGCTGATAAAAGCTTGGTGCTTCTCTATCTTGACGATATGAACTACAAAGAGATAAAAGAAGTGACAGGGCTTACAGAAAACCACATTGCAGTGAAAATGAGCCGCATAAGAGAGAAATTATTTATTTGTTTAACCTCAAAAAAACTATAAAAGCTATGTTAGAAACCGAATTGAAAAAACTATGGCAAGAAATTGATGCGCCATTGAAATGGAATATTGAAAAAATATCCAACTCATATTCATTGGAAAAAGATATTCATAAACTTAGCAAAACGCTCTTTTGGCGAAATATGAGGGAAACAGTTGTTTTTGTTATAGTAAGCTTCTTTTTTATGAAATATTATTTTGACCCAAATCTACCCTATCTTTCAAAAATGGGCTGTATTTTGTCAGTAATTGGCGGTGTGTACATAATAGGCAAATTATGGATTATAAGAAAAAAGCTCACTACTGATACGAATCTTCATATAGTTGAGTATTTAAAAAAGTCTAAAGAATATTTTGAAGCAGAGAAAAACAATAACAATAATATTCTGTACCATTCAATTTTCCCGTTTTTGCCCGGCTATTTACTCTTTATGGTAGGGATGATACCAAACCGAACGTTGACACACAATATCGCAGGGTTTGCGTTTGGGTTATTAGTGATAATTGGCGTTTGGTGGCTCAACAAACAGGCCGCAAAAAAAGCCTACGAACCCATTTTGAACAAACTAAATGAGCAAATAAAAGTATGGGAGGCTTAAATGCTTCCCATTGCATAGATTGCATCCATCGTTGGACTTTCAACTCCCCCCAGTTTTTCAAGTGAAATGGCAAAAGCCTCTGCCTCATCTATATTCTTCATTTTGTACATGGTGTTGTCGGCAGCATGAATATCTATTACTCCTGCATCTACGGGCTTGCCAGCTTTAAGTGCCCACAATTGGTATTGTTTCCCTTGGGGCGCATCAGGCAAATGGTCTATGTTGATGTACAATTCTTTCGTTTCTGAGTTCCAATAAATCATGGCAGAAGCCTCTTTGGCTATAGTGAGGCCTTCAAGATGAGTGGTTTTGTTGCCATGTTTGTGGATGAGAGCCAATTGCTCAGAGGCACTTCTGTAGTTGGCTTTATTTATAAGATTTTCAAAAGTGAGCTTTTGATTATTCAGTTTGGTTTGTGCCAGTTCGTTTTTGAATTTCTGGGCTTGCATTCCTAAAAATACATTTGCCAAAATACTGATGGATACGATGATGAGCGAGGCAGCAACCCACCAAGTACGTACTGGCGATGCGGGCTTAAAGTCAATGATTTCTGTTTCTTTGTCCATACTTATTTTATCAAAAATTTTATCTTTCGCTGAATTTGGGGCATTTACGGTATAAGTAGCAGAATAGTTTTCCAAAGCTTTTTGAAAACCCAAAACAACTTCTCTCACCTCTTTATTTTCTTTTATGTATTTCTCAACCAACTGCGCTTCCTTGGGTTCTGCTGCGCCCAATACATAGCACTCTATGAGGTGAGAATCGATAATATCCTTAGTATTCATCTGATTTACTATTCTGAAAAATATTCTCTTAAATGATTCATTGCCAACTTTACTCTTGTTTTCACTGTGCCCAATGGAATGTTTAGGGTCTCGGCCACCTCTGCCTGAGTGTATCCATTGAAATATATTAAATCTATAATCTCTTTATGTTCAGGCTTGAGTTTGCTTACTAATTCTTTTACTCCTATGTGTTCAATTTTGTAATTTTCATTGGTTCTATTATCTACTATTTTTGTCTTATCGGAAATGTCTACGGCAGAAGCAGATTTTTTGTAGGCCTCAGAGCGAGTGTAGTCTATCCCCGTGTTGCGCGACACATTCAGCATCCAAGTGAAAATACTTCCTTTATCTTGGTTGTAGCTATCAATTTTTTTCCATATTTTCAAAAATGCGTCTTGAAGCACATCCTCAGCCGGAGGATCAGTCCTCACGATTTTTAAGATGATGCCGAAAAGCGCACCTGAATAACTATCGTAGAGCGTTGAAAATGCCGTTTTGTCGCGCATTTTCAATCTTTTTACCAGTTCTTGTTCAGTGATTTTCAGTTGATAAAGTTTCACAGTCAGGCTTCATGAATATACTTACGGAAATGGTAAGCTATTCGGATTTTAGGTTTATAAAATATTATTTCAGTATCGTTTTATTCATTCTTATGCTCCAAATTATGTTCTTGATTGCTATCACCAAACAAATAGATACCCTCCAAGGCAAAACAAAACATGTTGAATTTATCAATCTTAGTTACAAAAAACCAAAGAATCAATCTTTATCTGATTTTTGTCCTGTAAACTGCTGATTTGAATAACGAAAAAGCACATTGAAAGTGGTAAGTGTGCCATAGCTACGGGTGATATATTGCTGCATTTCTACTTTTTCTTCTTCGCTAAACTTGGGATGGGCATTGATTTTTTGCTCCATTACTCTCAAATTATTTCTCAGCATTACTATTTTATGAAAAAAATCTTCTACTGGGAGTTCTTTGGGTTTCAACTCGTTATTAGAAGGTTGAATAACCAATTTGCCACCTTTATACTTATCGGCCAAAAACACAGGTTCAGTAGGACCAAAATATTTTTCAAGTATTTTCTCTAGTCTGTATTCTATTTCATCAAATGAAGGATTTTGTTCCATATATTAAATTTTTAAAATTGATTACAATTGTAAATATTGATTTTGGCTATTTAAAACGCAAATCTGTTCGATAGAAAAAACGGAATGAATGTAAATAGAAGCGTAATTATCACTAAAAATATTGCCAAACACCTACTTTTGCACCCAAATGGAAGCAATCGATAAGCACGAAGACGAAGAACTGTATGAGCACCACCGCATCGTGGCTGACAAAGGGCAGTCTTTGATTCGGATAGACAAATTTTTAGTTGACAGAATTTCTCATGCTACTCGCAACCGCATACAAAATGCCATAGACGCAGAAACCATACAAGTCAATGGCAAGGCCACCAAAGGTAGCTACAAAATAAAACCAGCAGACGTGATTACGGTGTTGCTGCCCAATCCACCAAGAAATGACGAGGTTTTACCGGAAAACATACCACTGAATATTGTGTATGAAGATGAACATTTAATGATTATCAACAAACCGCCCGGCATGGTGGTGCACCCAGCACATGGCAATTGGACAGGCACTTTAGTAAATGCACTGGTTTTTTACCTTCAAAACCTACCCACCCACAGAAACGGGGAAATTCGTCCCGGATTGGTTCATCGTATAGACAAAGATACGAGCGGGCTAATGGTGATAGCTAAATCGGAAATAGCCATGACCAATTTGGCAAAGCAGTTTTTTGACCACACAATTGAGCGTACATACTATGCACTTGTGTGGGGCGTGCCCAAAGAACCCCAAGGAATCATTAAAAATTATTTGGGCAGAAGCCTGCAAGACCGAAAGGTGACAGCCGTGTTTCAAGAACCGGAAAAAGGCAAATTGGCAATTACTCATTATAAAGTATTAGAAAATTTACAATACGTTTCATTGGTGCAGTGTAATCTGGAAACGGGGCGAACCCATCAAATAAGAGCACACATGAAGCATTTGGGGCATCCTTTGTTTGCAGACGAGATGTATGGTGGAATGAAAATATTGAGGGGGCCAAACACGGGAAAATATAAAAGTATGATAGAAGAATGCTTCGAAATAATGCCTCGACAAGCACTTCATGCCAAAACATTAGGCTTCAAACACCCTGCTACCAAAGAATGGATACAGTTTGACTCGGAGCTACCGCAAGATTTCAGGACTGTACTCGGAAAACTACAAAATTATGAAAAAGGATAATAGCCATTGAAAAAATGGCTATTATGAACGGAATAAATATTTTAGTGTTTTTTTACAATCCGTGTAACAACAATTGTAAGAAGAAAACAGTACTAATGAAGATTAAAATATTTACACAAAAAGCAAGAAGCGTTTTTTAAATACAATATCCTTCTATGAAATATCATTTTACAGCATTTGTAGCTTTGGCTTTGGGCATAATACAGGGATGTAGTAACGAAAAGGCAAATTATACAACTAAACCCATCATAGAAAACTCCAAAACAGAAACCATACTCACCAAAGAACAAATATTACTTTCAGACATCAAATTGGGCAAAATACAATACAAAACACTAAGCCAAACCCTGCAAGTAAATGGCATGCTCGATGTCCCCCCTCAAAATTTAGTATCGGTATCGGCTCTGATGGGCGGTTTTATAAAGCAAACCGATGTATTGCAAGGATTGAGGGTCAAAAAGGGCCAAAAATTGGCTATCATACAAAACCCCGATTTCATACAGATACAACAAGACTACCTTCAAGCCATAAACAAACTTGTATTTGTACAAAAAGAAAGCGAAAGACAGCAAGCGCTCATAAAAGAAAATGTAGGCGCACTGAAAGATTTTCAGCAAGCTTCTTCCGAATATGAAATGACTCTTTCGCAGGTAAATGCCCTCAAAGAGAGACTTCAACTGCTAAATATTAATCCAAAAAATGTTGAAAAAGGCCAAATTACCAGTACGGTAGTTGTCGTTTCACCCATTTCGGGCTACATAACTGCGGTGAACATCAATACTGGCAAATATGTAAATCCACAAGATGTTATATGCGAGATAGTAGACACAGAACACCTACATGCAGAACTTACTGCATTTGAAAAAGATGCTAATAAATTAAAAATAGGTCAAAAAGTGCGGTTTACATTGGTAAACGAACCCGACAGGGAGCGCACAGCCAAAATATACCTCATCAACAGAAAAATAACTGAAGACAGAAGCATAAGAATACACGCCCATCTAGACAAAGAAGATGCTTCTCTCCTACCCTATTCTTATTTGAAAGCCGTGATAGAACTGAGCGAAAACAAAGCCCCATGTGTGCCTGATGAAGCCATTGTAAACAATGGAGATACTCAGGGCATATTTTTAGCAGATACTTTAAAAAATATGCCTGAAAAAATAAAATTCACTTTTGTGGAAATAAAAAAAGGCATCTCAGCCAATGGATTTACAGAAATCGCTTTGGCTGAAAATATTGATTATACCTCTCTTCAAATTGTAACAAAAGGTGCATACGCTATTATTTCAAAAATTAATAATGAGGAGGAATGAAACAGCTGCTAAGGCTTAAATACGATTAGTTCAGTAAATTCTTCGCTATACTCATTATCAACCCCGATTTGGAAAATATAACCTCTGTCTGTAGTATAATCATTAGGGATATTCAATGTAGCTATGGTTCCATCATCATTTACAAAATTGGCAGTTGCAACCAGTGTAACACCACTATTGACAGGCATAAATTGAAATGTGGTTAGTTGAGTAAAGCTTTTGGTTTTCAAATTGCTTCCAAATACTGTCATCGTGCTTCCCACTTTGGGAGTAGTGGTACTCACTGAATCGATTTTAGGAGCTGTTGAAGGCTTTGCCACAGTTATTTTGTATTGATTGTCGAAGGTAAATTTTTCTGTATCAGAATATAAGTGTAGCGTAGCAGTTCCAATATTATCTTTTGGTGGAGTAATGATTAACAGATTATCTGACACAGGTGATTGTGTAAATGAGTTAGTAGTGTTTGAAAACACTAGATTGTAGCCTTTAATTTTACTTTCAAGAAAATTTTCTCCATTTATAGTGACAGCTCCGCCCGCAGTAACAGTAGTATTTACGATATTCACCACCGGAAGTGGATCTGCAACAACCACTTGCTTATCCAACTCCACCAAGGTATCCTTACCAATAAAAAATACTTTATAATTGAGATTTTGAATGGTCTTAGGGATGATTATACCTACTAAAGTAGAGCTAAACACTAAAAATTTATCTTTTGTAAATTCATAAGTTAAAAAGCCACTTACATCTTCAAACTTCATAAATGCCTGACCCGAAATTGTAGTAAATCCTTTTCCTGAAAAAGTAATGTAACTTCCCCTTCTAAATAAATATTTTCCACCTGAGAGAGGATTTCCCGCAATGGGATTCACTTGTAAATTTTGAGAAGTAATTGTCTTGGTACCTGAAATCGTATTAACACCCGTTAAAGTGTTAACTCCAGGCACACTTGCTATTCCCGTAATAGTTGAATTGGGAAATAGTGGATTGGGAATGATGTCATTCCTATCCGGACTAGTACAAGAAAAAATTATTGAAGTAAAAATTATTGAAATAAAGATATTTAAATGTTTCATTTTTATATGTTATAAGTTAATTAACAGAAGTATTTCGCCAAGCAAAACCCATTTTAAGTCCAAAATGTAATGAGGGAAGTCCAAAGTTGTAGTATCTATCGTTAAACAATACTTGATCTGTATATTCTAAATCTCTTTGATTTTCAAAAGTGGGTGTTTGTCCTTCTTTTAACTTAAAGTATGTATCAGTTACAAACTTATATCTGAATCCAATCCCATAAAAAATATTAAAAACTATTGCAGCTTGACTTGATAATTTAATCGGTCGGTAATGCTGCCCTATTAAAAGTTTTATCCCTGCTTCTGATATTTTTTGTTCTAAGTCATGATTATAAACTATTTCTTTGCCGTCTGATGGATGCCTATATGTCCTAGCCCTTGAAAATTCACCCCAACTAAACCTGAAAAATGGTTCAATATTAAAATACGAATCTGAGTTACCTCTTTTTCTATTAAAAAACATTTTAAAAGAGTTTGAGTAATATGCAGATGAAATATCCTTATTTAAAGTAGAGTAAACAATGACATCTGACTTATACAAATCATCGCTAAGTGGATGTCGTCCAGCTCTAAAATTAAGAACCGCCACATCCCCAATCCTTAGCCCTAAAGAATATTCTATCGAGAGCCTTCTTGACAATGAACGTTCATAAGACAACATATATTCTCCGACCAATGGCTGCGTCATGTGAATAGATAGCATGTTTCTTCGCCTGAGAGTTTCGTATTTTCTATTTTTTTCTTGTGCGAACAAGAAGAATGGAACTAAAGCTATTATTAATAGTACTTTTCTAATTATTTTTTTCACAAATTAATTTATATATAAGTGGTAACAAATTTAGGTTGCAAAAATATATTAAAATAGGACTTTAAAAAATTTAATTGAAAATAAAAAAGGCTCTCAAAATTTGAGAGCCTTTTTATTTTCAGGTTTATAGTCAATTTTACTCGATTACAAATTTAATCTTAGCATTTCCTGCCTTTAAGAAGTATAAGCCTTTGGGTAAATCTGCCACGTTCACTTCTGCAACTTTCTCTAGTCTTTTTACTTCAACACCCATAGCGTTCACTATCGAGCCGTTTACAGAAGAAGAAAGATAAAGCACATTTCCTGTAACAGGGTTGGGATATACATATAAGGTATTGCTTTCAAATTCACTGACAGACAAAGCACCTTTTCCTACAATCGTAACATTTACCGTCTCCTCAGGGAAACACACACTTGGAACAGTAACTGTCACTGTGAGTGTGCCTTCTGCTAAAGCTGTGAGTACATTGCCCGAAACAGAAGCCAAGGTAGGGTTGCTAAGTGTGAATCCTGTCAATGATTCATTTAATAAGTATGTGCCACCTACTGTTATTACCACATCGGTAGGAAGGATAAACACAGCCGGACAAACTACTCCGCCACTATTGCTTACGATGTTAAACACTGCAGTTTGGCTAGCGGCCAAAAATCCGGTAGTAGAAGCCACAAAACCCGTCACAGTAACCGTTCCTGCTGAAACGGGAACTAAATTATTACCAGACAAACTAGCCGCAGAACCATTGATACTAAATGATTTTGTACCCGAAGAATTGCTTAACAACACTGTTGACAAATCTAAACCAGCACCACCTACGGTCAAAGTAGAGCCTGTGAAGGTGATAGATGGTATTATAGCTGGTACAGAAACTATGGTAAAAACTGCCATTGCACTACCACTATTGTAGCCTATAATGGTGGCTACAGAACCTGTCACCGTCACCGTTCCTGCTGAAACGGGAACTAAATTGCTGCCTGATAAAGAAGCAGCAGAACCATTGATAGTGAATGATTTTGTACCCGAAGAATTGCTTAGCAACACTGTTGATAAATCTAAACTGGCACCGCCCACAGTCAAAGTAGAGCCTGTGAAAGTGATAGATGGAACAACCGGATTAGTTGCTTGCAAAGTTTGAGCGAAAGTTTTTACCACGTTTGCAGCCGATACAGTGATTACAAAAGTTGTAACTCCGGCTACAGTAGGCATAGAAATGCTCAAATTTAAATTTCCTCCGGTCGAAGAAACCATAGCAGAACCAATCATGCCATTTACGGTAACATTTGCAGGAACACTTACAGTAAGTTCCGCACCCAGTCTGTTGGTAGATAAAGGCAAAGTAGATGTAGATACATTCGAATTAACCAATCCAGTAAATGTAACCGATGGAATAGAGAACTCGGGAAGAACTACTTCTGAGCGCAAAGATGTATTTTGAATTCTCAAATCTTGCGAAGCAGGAGTTTCGGCTACATTGTAGCCAGTGGTAGAATAATTTGTTTTGAAAAACTTAGCAAATGCATCTTGCTCTCCACCCACAGTCCCTATTAAAGCAGCTCCTGTAGCAGTGTTAAAGCCATTTACAGTAAGCGAAGCGGACAAATCTATTCTATTGGTAAACGTAGCCGTATTTAATGGATAGCTGTCTCCACCCGCAGTTCCTGCACCACCGTTTGATACTAAGAAACTCAATGTTACCATTTTGTATGTTCTATTTGGGTCGCCTACGATAGCACCGTTTTCAGCAATTACATCCAACACTTTACCCATGTCGTCTACCACAGCCACAGACCTTACTCTGCTTCCCGCAGGCAATGAAGGATTCCAGCTGAATCTCAAGCCACCTACTTGTGCAAATTGTCCGGGAGTAGCACCTGTAGCAGAAGCTCTAACACCATGATTTAACACTGCTAAAATATTCGTAGCAGAAATATCGCCCACACTTAATGAATTATTAAATCTCAAAGAATTTAACACATCAAGTTGAGACACATCTCCGGAAACTTTTCCCGCACCCGGATTTGAAGCCGGAGGCAATAAAGAAGCATTTCCACCTACTGCACTCACCACACCAATAGCAGCACGAATACCGCCTCCATTTTTCAAAGAAAGAATAATTTGGTTAGGGTATAATTTTTTAGCCTCGGCTATGTTGGCATCAGCAGAAAGATTGCCCAAAGTAGTTTCTTCTGTACGTACAAGCTCTCTTCTACCTTCGATAAACACATTGGTTTTGCCCAAAATGTTTCCGTCTTGTGAGTTAATAATGCCTCTTATACCGGGAGTAGTAGCCGATACACCTGAGATGGTGATGGCATTGGGCTGTGAAGGAGAAACATTTATACCTTCAATCAATCCTTTTACGAAATAAGCCGGACTTGTGCCTGAAAAAGCAGTCACAGTATTAACATTTGCTCTCGCCATGCCGTTGTCTGTGGCTTTCCATGCACCAGAAATAGAGGTAACTATTGAGCTTGGCAACACATTTCCGTTGGCATCGAAGTCTACCACTAAACGACCAACATACTTATATTCAGATTCTGTAGAAACAATGAGTGTATTCACTCCATCTTTATCAGTAGCAACAAATGGATAGTTTTCTACTTTGGTATCTCCTTCAGTGTTATCATCTGAATCGGCCATTAAAGTATGCGAGCCTGCAGACACAATGATATCTACACCACTCAACAAAGGAGCAAGGGCTTTTTCAAAAGCTATTTGTTGCAAGTGAGAAACCAATACTATTTTATTTATACCCATGCTTCTCATTTGGTTTACCACAGGTTGAATTTGCGAAGCCAACAAAGGCATGTCGTCTATATCTGTAGAACGCACCTGTACACCACCTGTTGAAGAAATTTTTTCAACGATTTGAGTAGTAGCGCCTACCAAACCTATTACCTCACCACCAATGGTTACCACCGCAGCAGGAGCTAATTTTTTGCGCTGCTCAAAAGTAAAATTGGTAGTGGCTATGGCTTTGAATGAATCTGTAGACCTGATTTCAGGAGTGTAAAGCGGATTTAGATTGGCATCGCCCGAATAGTCAAGGTTTGACGACAAATAAGGGAATCGAGTACCAAACCATCTCATTTGGGTTGGGTCAGTGTCGCTGTTGTATGTTACACGAATAAGATCAGCAAAATTGCCCGTTCCGGCATCAAATTCATGATTACCAACAGCAGAAGCATGTAAATCGAGCAAATTCATAATATTAATATCAGCTCTTCCGGGCAAAGGCCACGAAGTGGGAGAGAGGCTTGGAAGTGTTACACCAAAAGCTGCCTTGTTTATCTCGATATGTGTATTTTGGAAAGAAGCATCGGCTGATGCATTGAAAAATGGGCTTGGCAAGAAATTGTCACCACCCGATATTCTCAAAGTATTGGCATACTCACCATTAAATTTGTTCCAAATGGCAGTAAATCTAGGGGCATTGTCAAGTGCGGCCAAACCGGCTTCAAAATCAGAAGCATGGAGAACTTGCAAACTGTAGGCAGGAGCACCGTTAACAGTGGTTATTTTTATCCCTGTCACGTTTATACTGGTTGCTTTTTTGCCGTTATCATCCGTAATGCTTATTGAAGTATTTCCTGAACTTGCTCCAACAAACTTAACATAGAGCACAAAATTGAACGAGCTTCCTGAAAATGTGATATCGTCAAAATTTGTAAATCCAGTTACAGAATTTGTAGAAAATCTAAAAGCTGGAGCTGTATTGAAGGTAAGAGGAGATACAAAGTCAGTTCCAGAAAGCGTTATCGCCTGCACATCGCTTTCTGCTTTATTTGAAGCAATGTAAAAAGGCTCTACCTTGCTTTTTACAACATTTTGAGTGTAATCAAGTAAATAAGACCTAATAGTACCGCTCACTTCGTTTGATACAATTAAATACGCATTTCCATCGGCACTTTCGTCTTCTTTAACAATGGTCATGCCTTCCGGGCCTAAATCCCCAATATTAGGGTTATTGCCTGCATTTGGGGCTAATGAAAAATTCCTAGGATTAATATATTGTCTGAAATAAGGCATGGTTGGGTTAGAAACATTGTAAACCATTACTCCACCTATTCTTTCGAGAGCAATAAAAGCGTAAGTACTATCTCCAATTTTAGCAGTCACCACAGCTTCAGGTTCAGGACCTTTAGTAGTACTGCGTCTTCTCACATTGTTTGCACTGCCCCCATTGTGGTCGGCATTGAAGTTCAATGGAAATTGACGATAGGTGATTTGTTCCAGTTGGTCGCCACTGTCCCACACAAGTTGACCTGTCAATCCATTCCAAATAGAAAACGAACGAGTGCCATAAGTATATATCTCTTCGAAGTTATTGCCTAAATTAAAACTTGCTCCAGCTATTGAATTTAAAACGCCCGGGAAAGAATTTACCATAAAAGAATTACCTCCATTCAAGTTGCCCATTGTATTGGTAATTCTTATTCCGGCTGCTGTAATAGAAGCTATAGTCGAAGCCGAAAAAGCAGGATTTGCAGTCAAATTTACTCTGTTAAAGAAAGCTGCATTTACATCTAGTTCTTCATTTAAACCTCTCCAAGCTCTTGCATCTCCTTCATTTGCTGAAAATATATAGGGTATTCCGCCTATAGAAACTACCGATAACCCATCGGGCTGATACATACCTTTCAATGGCCATGTACGAATGCTCACAGCGTTGGTGTTTGTAGGAGTTCTTGAAATATCCATACCATTTCCAGCTAAATTATGGTCTTTGTAGCCTAGTCCAAAAATAGTAGTTACCGAAGCACTGGGAATGTTTATCACCAATATGGCATTGTTTTCTTGGCACGAAACCCATGCGGTGTTTCCATCGGGTGAAATAGTGATGTATTCAGGTTCTAAATCTTCGGCTACAGTCGAAGGCGTTTTTACATTGTCTGCGGCAAACAATGGGTCTGTGACAGAAAGACTGTTTTTCATGCCAAAAATACGGATGGTAGGCATTTGGGTCGGCTGAGTACTCAAGTGAGGAATAGAACCGTTTAAGCTCGTTAAAGACACATTTTGCACTGTAGGAGCCGTAGGATTTGTCACATCAATAATTGACACCGAACCTTCAGGGTCTTGGGTGTAATCATTGTTTGGCTCGCCCTCATTTGCAACCAAAAGTTTATCGCCTTGTGGAGTAAAGATAATCATGTCGGGCTGTGCTCCTACTTCGATAGGCGCACCTATCATAGTGTTACCCGTAGTGGTATAAAGCTGAACGAAGCCGTTATTTTGGCGATTAGCTTGATTTTCGTAAACAGCAGCCAATAATCCGTTATAACATGCTATGCTATTGATAGACCCCGATCCGGCAATCACAATCGAAGTAACTGTAGGGATAGGGTTTATGCTTGGGTTGGAAAAATCGTACACAACAATAGTGTTTGCATTTCCATTAATCACATATAGTTGTTGTGTCACTTTATCGTAGGCAGTAATTTCTGCTACACCTCCATCACTATTATAGCCTAGCGGCACAGAGCCGGCTACGGTAGTGAGCCTAAGTTGGGCAAATGAAGCCAGCGATAATATCATCGCAGCATACATTAAATAAATTTTTCTCATTTTTCTTTTGGTTAGGTTAATTAACCCTCAAAAGTAGGACTGGTGTGTTACTAAATGATTATCAGAATGTTATGTTAAAATTAATTCGTATCATTATTCAAAATAGAAGGCAGAGAGAAAATACTTTTGCATAATTTTGAAAATAAACTCAACTTTTGAACCAGATTTACGGTAAAACATATTAATTCATTACTTTCAACCTAAACTATGAACCATGAAATAAAAATATTAATATATTTATTCAAAAATTAGCCCATAAATGAAGCTATCGCCTAGATTTAATACAATTAGATTTAAGCTTTCCCTACTCATAGGGATGCTTACGGTTGTATATTCTGCCATTCTTATCAGTTACTTTAATTATAAGTATAAATATACCCTCCTTAATGCCGCAGTAGAAAAATCTAAGGTTTTTGCCAGAAATTATTCTGTAGAAATAAAGTCGCAGATAGAATCGGCACTTGACATCAGCAGAACCACTGCTCAAATTTTTACCTCTCAAACCAACAAAGAATATCCGCTGGAACTCACCAGAAAAGACGCCAATCTTATGCTGCGTAATTTGGTCGACAAAAACACTTTTTTGTTGGGCATGTACACTGCTTGGGAACCCGATATGTTTGATGGGAAAGATGCTGAATTTGCCGGTAAAGAGGGCAATCACCCCGATGGGCACTTTGTACCCTATTGGTATCGAGACACAGAAACCGGCAGAATGGAATATGAACCATTGAAATATTATCTGGTAGAGGGGAAAGGCGATTACTACTTAAAAACAAGGATTTCTAAAAAAGAAACCGTAGTAGACCCCATTACATATAAAATAGGAAATAAACAGGTGATGTTGATGACACTGGTTGCCCCCGTTTTAGACGAAAATGGCAAGTTTGTTGGTATTGTAGGCACAGATATCAGCTCTGAGGCTATTCAAAAACTGCTTGACAACGCACATCTGTTTGACGATAAGGGGCAGTTGGCCATCGTATCAAACAATGGCACAGTGGTAGCCAACTCCAATCAAGCCAAGGTGGGATTAAACATTAAAAATGTATATCCGGATATAGCCCCCAAATTATCGGCACTGAAAGGCATGGAATCAGTGATAGAGAGCGATACTTTAAAAACACTGGTTCCTATCAGCTTTGGTTCGAGCGACACGCCCTGGTATGTAGTGGTGAAGGTTCCGATTTCGTATTTAACAGAAGGTTTATTGTTGGAATCGATGAAACTGGTGTTATTCGGATTGGCTTTTTTAGCTATTTTGATATTTGTCACCAGCTATTTTATCATGAAGTTTTTAAAACCCATACGCAAAATTACGCGTGTGGCACAAAAAGTGGCGGTAGGAAATCTTGATGTGTGGGATGTGCAGTCTACTAGTATAGAAATAGGTCAATTAAATGAAGCCTTTCATAAGGTAATAGATTCACAAAAAGGTATTACAGAGGTAACAGAAGCCATAGCTCAAGGCGACTACACCAAACGTGCTGAGGTAAAAAGCGAACACGACACCTTGGCAAAATCGGTGAATTTGATGATAGATAATCTCAAAAAATCGACCGAGGAAGACAACAAACGAAAGTGGATGAACGAGGGCTACGCCCAGTTTGCAGAATTGTTGCGAGCCGAAAACGACTTACAAAAACTCTCTCAATCGGCCCTCAATTATTTAATAAAATATTTGAATGCCAACCAAGGCGGGGTGTTTATTGTAAATGAAACTGATTATAAAACAAGTATAGACCTGACCGCAGCTTATGCTTACAACAGGGTAAAATATGTTTCAAAATCGATTAGCCCGGGCGAAGGATTGGTGGGGCAGGTATATTTGGAGCGCGAAACCACCGTTTTGACTGAAATTCCGGAAAAATATCTTTTTGTCACTTCAGGATTGGGTGAAGCCACTCCAAAGTGCCTAATCTTAGTGCCTCTGATTAACAATGAAAAAGTAGAAGGTGTGCTTGAAATGGCATCGTTTCGCAAGCCGGAAGACTACCAAGTAGAGTTTTTGGAAAAATGTGCAGTGAGTTTGGCTTCGGTAATTTCAAGTGCTCGAATAAGCGAACTAACCCAAAAGCTACTGGCCGAAGCCCAAGACCAAGCCGAACAAATGCGCATGCAAGAGGAAGAAATGCGCCAAAATGTTGAAGAATTGGCCGCTACCCAAGAGGAAATGCGCAGAAGAGAAAACGAATATTTGGCCAAAATAGAAAAGCTGGAGAAAGCCCAAAACAAGAACTGATTTTAAGCCTAAAAATCTCTACACAGTTCTACATTAAAACTCAAGCTACAAAACACATTCAAAAGTGTTGAGTCAAAAACAAATAAGCGGTTTTGTATGAAACTACAAAAACCGCTTACCTTATAATTCAAGTGCTAGAACTGTATTTTAGTAGAATATACTTTATTGTTATTAATGACTTTAAGTATATACACACTTTGGTTTGTAGCAGAAGGAAAGCTGATTTCGGTTAAATTTGCTATCACTGTTTTTTCAAACACCTTTAAGCCTTCTGTTGAGTAAATTTCTATTTGAGAAACTCCGGATAAATCGGGCAAATTGAGATTAAAAGTTTTATTAACAGCTGGATTAGGGAAAACTGTCACACTTTTATATTCGCTGCCAAAGAGAGATGTAGTGCCTGGAGTTGTTGTATTACCCACAAATGTAGTAATACATGTGACTCCTGAAGTAGGTATTGTTATCGTTTTACCGAAAGTAATATCATCTGTTTCGGGTGCTCCATAGTATTGAGGCCCTATATAGTAGGGAAACTGAGGAGTACCACTTGCGTCTACGGTAACAAAATAGGCATACGTGCCGTTGGGATATTCGGGCGTTCTACAAAAGCGTCCATTGTATTTGTCCAAATCGCCTCCGTTACTTGCCAGCCACTCATAATCTTCTATGTAGGTACCAATGGGATAGGTAGTGCTAACAGCCGGACCATATTTGTCTGATGCCAACGCTGTGCCATCGGATAAAGTAGTACGAGTGGTGATATTTCTCAAACTGTAGCCAGACTTCATTCTGCTCACAGTTCCTACCACGGTAGCATTGGCATATCCATAAGGACCGTAAACCGGATAACCATCAAAAGCATAGCCCACAATGGGTGAATGAACATTTGTGCCCGTTCCTGTATACAAGCGTGCAGGTTTGGCATGGCTATGGTAAGCACCTTGCTGCTGTGGGTGCGCTCCCAAAGTAGCATCCAACACAAGCCCTTCCGATTTATACACTTCCACATTCCAAGTGCCTGTTCCTTTGCCATTGTTGTTTGTCCCGTTCCAATAGCCGGCATTGCTAAGTCCATAAATAGGTACACCATTGATTAACAACCCGATAGAACCCACATAGGGAGAGGTTGTCTTTGTGGTAGGTACTGTAGGTTTGCGTGGGAAACGATAAATGTAATTTTGAGCTGTAGGTGCTCCGGGGTTCAAAAACTGCCCCATATTGGTGGTCATCCCATCAGATTCAGTCCACACATAATCATTGCTATAGCACACTTTAGTAACATCAGACAATACAGTAGATGTATAAAAAGTGTATGTAGGTATACTGTTCTTAGATGTGTTTTCCCAGTAGCTGGCATATTGGCCCTTGTTAAAAACCCAGCTTGAAAGTTCCGGCTGTGCCAAAAGCATAGTTGAGCTTAAAAAACTCGCAATTAGTAATTTATTTTTCATGTTTTTACAAAACCCCAAACCCTCTAAGGGGGCTAAATTTAATGTTTAATATTCAAGGGTTGATTCCTACAAATAGGAATGAATATTTTATAATGCAGTTAAAGTAATATGTGGCATTCCAAATTGAAAACCCACTGTGAGACAGGCATAATTCTTTAATTATTAGCTTTCTCTCGTAGTTGTTAAAATAGGATTTGCCCAAATTTGAAAGGTTATTCTACCACTATTTTTCTTGTTTGTTTATCCGTTTTTACAAAATATATGCCCGGCTCTAAGCTTGTCACTACATATTCATCTGATAAATGCCCTGATATATATACAACATCGCCATAAACATTGAATATCTTGATTGAAGACGCTACAGGTAATTTCACAGTGAACTGTTCTTTGGCAGGATTTGGAAATAAAACCAAGCTATTTTCACCGGATTCGATGCTTGCTATTCCTGTCACAGAATTTTGTTGGGGCATTTCCCTCACTACACTCAAAAGTTGCGTTTGGCTCACAAAATCATAGTTTTCATTTCCCGGTTGGTAAGCAGTTATTTGCATAGTACCCACACCTAAAATGCTTAGAATATTATTGGCAATAAAACCATTTCCCGATACAGAATAATTTACAACCAACCCTGAGCTGGCACTAGCCATTAAAGTTAAAGAAGTAGTACCCGGAAGTGTGACTTGTTCAAAAGGGTCAAATCCGGCAATGGTCTGTGGAGCTTTGGTAATCGTTAAGATTCCTGCCAATGTTTTTAAATGATAATTGATCAAACCTACTCCCGAAACAGATGGCAGAATAACATAAGTGCCTGCATTACTTGTTTTATTAGCAAGGGAAATATGGTTTATTTGAACAGCATCGCTACCTATCAACCCAAATGTATTTGATGCAAAAACAGGATTATCGGTATTATAGACTCTCGTAAAGTTATTGGCAGCCACTGTTAGATTGGCTTGTGAAATATTTAAAACTCCGGTAGTTGTTTGCACACTGTAATTAACCAAAGCTGCACCTGAAACAACTGGTCGCACTTCGTAATTGCCTACTCCACTTACACTGGTAGCCAATGTAGAATATCCTACAGAGATATTGTCACTGTTTACCAACCCTGATACAGAAGAACTGAATACAGGATTAGGCTGACCATATATTTTTGAAGTATTTCCAACAGAGATACTTAAATTGGCCTGTGAAATATTTAAAACTCCGGCAGTTGTTTGAACACTGTAATTAACCAAAGCTGCACCGGAAACGAGTGGTCGCACTTCGTAATTGCCTACTCCACTTACACTGGTAGCCAATGTAGAATAT
>ERZ1066116.204-NODE-204-length-24562-cov-14.605052_pt1 | contig 24562 bp, 17 predicted proteins | sample MGYA00382763_ERZ1066116 | MGnify/ENA primary metagenome ERZ1066116 (study PRJEB33369, sample SAMEA5778346) | biofilm metagenome | biome: Industrial cooling water; feature: Water cooling tower basin; material: Biofilm | place: United Arab Emirates | collected...
TCATCCAATTTCTGTTGGCAGAATGTGAAAACCTATTGAGATTTTTAGGATAAAATTCACTTTTTCTACAGGACGAGGCAATTTTATCTTTGGTGTCTCATCGCTGTAGGTAGCCGATATGGCTACGGCTGTGTCTTTGGCCGATTTCTCTTGATTTTTAAGTGTGGTTTCCAAGAGCATTATTCCTGCCGCATCTTCTTGATAAGCCTCGAAAGGATAGTAAGCAATGAGCCCGAATTCATCACCTTTCAAGCGATTGTTTTTGTCGTTTTTAATTTGCTCTTGCTTGCGAGCCATGCCCCAAATGCGCACTTCATCCAATTGGCCATAGAAATAAGCAGCCGTGTTTTTGGTGTTACCTATGTACCAGCCTTTGGCACCCATCCATATATTGGCACCGCCAAATCCACTCCAGCCCTCTCTCGAAGAGGTGTTTTGCAGCAGCCCGTCAACATAGGCATTGGTACTTCCTGCACGATTCACCACCAGCGAAAAATGATGCCATTGGTTGTCGAAGAAGTTTGAATCAACAGCCGTAAATGTTTTTCCGTTGTTTTCGACTACTATTTTTCCATTTTGCAAGCTGCTGATGGCCCAATCGGTCTTGCTGCTGTCGGTCAAATCGCCTTTGCCGTTTGAAAGCAATGTGTAAGCACCTGCTGTAGCAGATTTGAACCAAAACTCTATGGTAAAGTCCATTTCTTTGGTGAAAGCAGCTTTGGCGCTTTTGGCTTCTATATAGCCGCTTCCTGCTAATAGTATAGACTTGCTTGCAGGTTCTACAGTCCATTCGGCATGTATTTCGGCATTTTTTCTATTTACCACATCTTGTGAAAGTGTGCCTGTAGCTTCGTCCAGTGGCCAACAACCAGCTAAGCCTATCTCTCTACCCGACATTTTTTTACCGATATTTATGGCAATGTCTGTAAGCGGAAGCGATTTTTTCCATATTCTCAGCTCGTGCAAGTGGCCCTTGAATGGAAGGTGTGGCGCAAAATTTCTTTTCCCCAAATAAATATATCCGCTTCCTCTGTAATCGGCCATAAAATTGGTGTTTGAAGCCAATAATTTGCCATCGCCATACATATAGGCTCGGTTCAAATCATAGTCGTACGACACCGTGAGATGGTGCCATTTGTCGTCACTAATGGCTTCGTCAGACAATAACACCTTGCCATTGAGGCTGAATTTAAACTTGTTGTTTGCATCGAAGCCTATGTACATTTCCGGAGTGCCCACTGCACCTTGCGCCAGCACTATCTCCTCGCCTGTGGCTTTTCTTTTGGCCCAAAACTCCACTGTGAACGATTGGTTTTGCAGCCAAAAACCATTAATTCTGGCATATTTTTCTTTTGTACCATCAAAATATACACTTGCATCGTGGCGCAATTCTGTGCCATTGAGTACGCCTTTCACTTCAAAATTGTCCCAAGTCAATTTTCCGGCATCTATATCTTCATTGAACTGAATATATATGTCATCGTTGGGCGAAAGTATGCCATCGGCAGGCGAAGGCGTGCCAAACGGGTGCGGATTTACCCTGTCTATTGTCCCCGAAATGAGGGCCGAAACTACCCTCACTGGGTCGGGACTTTCTTTCACAATACAAGTTGACTGCATACGCAAATCATAGTCGCCATCGGTAAGCTGCGATACTACCCAAGCATAATCAATATCGCCACGCGTAGTAGGTATAGAATCGGTTGAAGGGTCTGTAGGCTTATCGGGATGTTCGGCTTTCCAAAACGTGTTCCAAGTGAGCCAGTCGGCATCAGATTGCGATGTTTTTTTGAACTGAAAGCGCACATCTCTCAAACCCGGAAAATTGATGTCGTAGCCCCCCAACGTAAGGTCAAGTGTGTCTTTGAAACTGTTGTTCAATATCCAGCGTGTGTTTGGCGCATCTATCGAAGGGTTGGTACACGTAGGCAAGAAGTGTATGCTAATGCTGGTAGAGTCGTAAATGCTTTTTTCAAAACTTTGCCCGAAACTAAACTGACAAGGGGAGTACATAATAATTTTTATATTATCATAGTTGTAATCCAAAGGCCCTCTGCTTACTACTAAAGGCATAGTGAATGATTGTCCACCCGGAATGGCTATGTCATATTTCAGGGCTAGACTTTTGCCGTCTAATCGTATATTTGCACCACCCAAATTTGTACGCGTATCGTAGCGAACGATATAGTTTCTGACACTGTCTTCCCTGTTTTCGTTTCCGAGTTCTACCATAAATATACCTGTACCCATCGGATCAATGTTGGTTAAGACATTTGGTGTTACACGAATTTTGGGCTGATCGCGCTGAATAGTGCCACCTGAAATTACAAAACCCGGCTCGTAATATTTGGTAATATATTGTGGTTCGTGTGGGCATGAAGTACGACCTGCTTTTGTAACGAAGACCGGACCATTTCCAGTATTACTTTTAAATACATCTACCGATATTTGGTCGTTGATGTCATCGTCTTCTAAAGTATATTCCCAAGTAGTTTCTTCTGCATTTTCTTCTTCATACTTTGTGCCAGCACTGAAAGCACCGCCAAACTCATACTTTGTTTCATATTTGATACCTGCACTAGAGCCCCCTAATTCTGTTTTATGAGCAAGCCCTAATTCAAATTCAAATTCAAAAAAGCCGCCTGTACTATTTTCGCTTGTTGATGATTGGGTTACGCTAGCGCCATAGCCAAATGAATAGTTTTGGTATGGTTTAATTCCGGGGTCTGAGTTAGCTTTAGTCAAATCAATACCTGTCAAAGAACTCGCTAAATTTAAAGTTTCCAAAACACGTATTGACTCTACTTTCTCTTTCTCATTCATCGCTAATACTTGCTTCCAAAGGCTAATTTGGGTGTTATTTTTACGAATTCTATCTATTGCACCGGTGGTAGTAACCAACCCACGCCTATACACATAACTTGAACCTTCATCTGTTTGAGTACCGATAGACCCTGTAATAGACAATCCGAATTGGGCAAGTCTAACATCATCATTGTTTACTCCATACAGTGGATGATTAACCGGAAGCCTGCTCTCATATATTTCTCCATCAAAAAGGCTGTTTCTCTTTCTGTGGAGTCCGTTTATTTCATTTTCAATATGTTCGGCAGTATAAAAGAATTGTGTTGAGAAGTCTTTCTGAGGCACAATGGTATATGATTCTTTTTTGCCCAAAGAAAAACCTGATGTAGCAGTTGCGACACAAACCACACTATTTACTCCACATATGCTGGTAGGTATCAAATGAAACTTATCGCTTTGGCCGTATAGCACATTTATACCCGTTCCTACAAACAAATCGCTTGGAGCTCCCGGTCTGTAAGCATCACCATTGGTGCTTATGTCTGTGGCAAATGACTGACTCCAGCCAAATTCAAAGCCTCCTGATGCTTTTTCTTTTCCGGAAATTTCTAAGCCTGTTGTCCCTTCTTGGTCTACCAATTTCATACCGGTAGCCACCACTTCATATACTTCTAAATCTATCCCGGCAGTAACTACTACTTTTTGGTTCATAGATAATCCGAAAGATGAAGAAGATTTTTTTACCACTTTTGTGCCCTTTTTTAATACCGTCTTGCTTTTGTTGCCCGGTGGATCGCGCAAAATAAAATCAACCGTTTTCAATGGATCATCTATATCAGTAATAAAATCTAGGTTTTCTTTAAGCTGAGAACCCAACACATAGCCTCTGAAAATTTTGTCAATAATTTGGCTTCCGCTATTGGGCTCCCATCTTGCGCCTTTTGTGCCAAGTATGTCTATGGTTTTGGTAAAGCTATATTGTGCACTTTGCAACAAGTTTGGCTTTCCTGCTTTAAAAGTGATGGTAGTATCTCCGTTAGGAAGCGATAGCTTGGCTCTGTAGTCTGCTATGTTGTTAGTAAATTCTATTGCAGCATCTTTTACAAAATATTCACCTGTTATTGACTTATCAGTATTTGTATATGCCTCTTTTAAGGCAATTCTCATGGTGTAGTCTATTCCACTGGTAAATACCGGAAGCCCAAAGGTATATTCTATGTTCTTCCCAACCTTGGTGTAACCCGGAACTGTGGTAGTAAAAGCTCCGCTGGGCGAAGAATACGTAAGCACCCTATCGCCATTGAATTCACTACTATCTATACTTGTTACTATTATTTTCGGTGTGGTCTGGTAAATGTAATCTTTCATTTTATGATAGATTACCTTCTTAATACTTTTAATATTTGCAGCAGATTTCCCACCATTTTGCACATGATAAGTGGTGTCAGAGGCTTCAAAAGGGTCTTTGTCGAACCGTACACTAAGGTCTACAATTTCATCGGCCAACGACTTCAACTCTTTATTCATTCCTGCACTTGCCGAACCAATACCTAAATTATTTACCCTAAATTGAAGTGCGGGTAATGTAATCACGTATTCGCCCGTTGTAGCATTTGTATATACTGTTTTGTTCATACACTCGTTCCCAAGTGCCATATATTCTATTTTTGCTACTCCTAAATTGTTTTTTGATTTTCCAAAGCCGGAAAATTTATCTCCTTCTTCCTTCCCACCTACTACTTTTCCTACGATTATGCGTTTGGTATTATTTCTAAATGTGATTCCACTGATATCTTCCTGAAAATTGTGTGTTTCGGTGTTTACGGGCCATTTTCCTAAAGAAAACGTATTGCCTTCCTTTTCTACAGAAATAAAGTGTTCTCCAATGGGTACTCTTATTTCAAATTTGCCCTTAGAATCGGTAGTCACTAACTTGGCGTTTTGAATTACGGGCTTGCCATCTATTTTTATCATCACATTCTCAATAAAGCAAGTATTGGGGCCATATCCGGTGGTATCAAGCCTCACAAATCCTGTGACTTTAAAAGAAGATTTGTCTATAAAATTAATATTGTTTTGCACCACAGAACCTTCGCCTAAAAACAACACGGTGTTTGAAGGATCAAATTCATGTGTTTTGAAAATAGGTACTATCTTAAAATTCTCTCCTGTGCCGTTGTACCTTATAGCAGGTATTGAATAATCGCCCTTGCTGTCTGTATACCCTGCAAAACCCAATATCTCAGGATCAGGAGCTTGGCTAGACCAACGGATATTTCCTATAATTCGACCTTGATGTCTATTGTATCTCGTATTTTCATCTGCTATTTTATCATCTCTTGAGGCATCGTATATTCTGCTTCCTGCATTTTCATCTATGCGCCAGTAGGCCGCAATTCCGGTTTCGTTCCCTATAAGGTAGCGACCATAGTTTTGCTTGATTTGATTTGAAGTGAGCGTGGTGTTCCATACCAAAACTTCATCAATATATCCTGAAAAGTGATTGGTATATGCTCCCGCTATATTTCTAGCCCCTAAAACAATGGGATTTGATTCTGTTTCCAAGCCTCCGGTGAAAGCTATGGAATCTTTCAGAATAGCATTGGCATAGATTTTCAGCTTTTTACCATCGTTGGTAATGATGATGTTTGTAAACTCGTCCATAAGCAGTGAATCTGCCTCAACGGTACGAGTAATGTAATTCAAATAGCTGGAATAGCGCAGTGTATATAGGTTGCGGGGGCTGATGCCTGTGATGGATTTTACACTGTTTACAGTTTGAAAATGCAGCATTTCAAACAATCTTGATCCATTTTCCAAAACATACAAAGACTTGTTTTGGGGCGATTTTACGGTATCGACTATGAGCCTGCCTTTATTTTCCAAGTCGAAAGTGTAAATTTTATTATTTTCAACTACGGAAGTAATGGCATCTCTGCTTATTGAAAATATGGTATTTTTCTCAAGCCAAGCACTGGTATTTCCCTTTACCAAACTATTGTCAGTCCTGTAATTGGTCGAATAAACATTTTCAGAATTTTGAATAAGATAAATGGCATTTTTCTGCCCTGATAGTGCATAGACGGTGTCGTTTGAACGTTTACCATACGCCTCGCCAATGGATATTACGATTTCGCTACTCGGCACCAAGTGATAAATGGTGTTCCCTTCTCTCACGGCAAATTTTTCTCCGATTCTAGGCACTGTACCCAGCCCATAATTGGCATGATACAGTGTGTCTTTGATGATAAAAGCCAATACAGTACCCGTTCCATTGCTGCTGCCGGTGATGGATGTGCCGAATATGTAGCGTTTGGTGGTGGGGTTATCTACAGGAAAAATGGTCACCTTGCCCGACACAGTAGCCACACTGCCATAAATGCTGCCTTTTTGTGTTAATTTCAGGCCGTATCTGGCTTGAAACAAGGTGTCGTTCTTTATAAAAGCATAAATGGAGTCTTTATCAGCAGAAAATATTGTGTCATTTTTCAAACTGCCATATAGTGCAGCCCTAACCGGATACGATACCGATTTTATGGCAGGGGTATAAATGGTGTCTTTGCCATAGAGTATATCTCTCCCTACTATTCCTTTCACTACATTATCATTACTGTCATAGAGGGTGTCTCCTTTCAAAAGTGCCGTTTGGAATGTTTTTTCTATCCATTTCAGAGAGTCGTTTTCAAACACGCCTATTATAGAGCCTGAATCAGGAGAAAAAAGCAAATTTTGGTGTTTTTTAGCCACAATTCCACCTTTTGTCATCCATCTTATGGTGTCTGCAGCAAACACAAAGTTGGTATCTTGTTTCGAGCCAAATGCTGATACCTGCACCAAATGATTAGGATTTGCTCCTGTTCCATTTTTAGACAGAACCGTCATTCCTGTGGTAGTTCCTGTGGGTTTAAGCCAAAAAGAAAGGGCAAAATTTGATGTAGGAAACCACGAATTGGTGTTTGGATTGGCTGTATCGGCTATTTCAATTCTAGTATTTCCATCAAACTGATAGCTAGTGCCTAGTTTACTGTTTTCTGCCTTTGCAGCTACTACCTTTGCCCCCTCTAGGGCAATACCTCCATTATAGGTTATCTTTCCATTGACAAGAGCTGTGGGGTTACGAAAGCCCACAGACCTGTAATCTTCGCTTATAGAAGGATGAGAATTAGAGTAAAATGTGGTGTCATTGCAGCGGGTTTCAGCCTGAATACCATATTCATAAAGTTGTCCGGCAGTTCCTGAAAAATCCTCCCACGTAGTGTTCGGTGCTGCCACCCTGTCAAATATGTTAAAATTTCCTGTGCTACCTAATGGTCTGCGAAGAATCACAAAGTTTTCTACTTCATTTGAGCTTTCATATTCCCAAACGAGTTTAACCTTATCAGGAAAATACCCTTTAGATGCATTAAGTTTATTGGGCTTAATTACAGATTTTATGCGGTTATCTCTAAAATTCATATTAGAAACCACTGTAGAAGAGACAGGCGAAAAACACTCGCTTTTTGCTTTTATTCTGTAGGTGTATTGAGTACAGTTCGGGATGTTTTCGTCCAAAAAGCTTTTTTGATTGGGGTTATTAGATTCATTAGTTACAGCAATACCGCTTTTTACATCGGTTCGCTCTATCAAATATCCATTAATTTTGGTTCCGGGGTGAGCCCACCTCACCATTACGGCACTGATGCCGGCCACGCTCGTAGTTACCAAACTGGGCATATCCGGTACTCCGTTTATTACTACTGTTTTAGTCTCAGATGTGACTGAAGTAGAGCAAGTGGTGTTTTGCGAAAGTACTCTGTAGTAATAGGTGGTATTAAATCTTAAATCATCAATATCCTCATATCTATTGTCTGTAATGGAATATTCTTTTTCGGGCGTAGGCCAAAACCATGGATTGGTGCTTCGCTGGATTGTAAACTGATTTGGGCGATTTTGTCCACTGAAACTCCATGAAATCGTATTGCTTATTTCTGTTTCTACAGGGTTTTGATTGGGAGTACATTTGCCCTGTATTACCCTAAAACCGGATATTGTGCCTGGTAATTGTACAGGTGCGCCACTTGCATTTACATCATTGCTGTAGTAAACATTGCCATATATATGTGTAAATTTTGTTCTTATTAAATAATTATTTGTAATGTACGATGCGCCTACATTATCAGTATAAGACGTATTATCAAAATCCAAGTCATCTATTATTAAATTTCCATTTCTGAAAATTTGGTACTTTACATTTGAACAAGCAAAATTTGGTTTTGTCCAACTCAATCGCACTGCATTACAAAGCGGAGTAGTATTTAATCCTTGAGGTTGTGGCAAAGCCGGCACATTTACAATGAAGCCAGTATTGTTAAAATTATTTCCGTCATACCGGCCAGACATACCGAAGTTCAATATTTTTCCGTAGTATTCTCTGGGGATATGGTATCTCACCGTAGCCCAGCTTACATGCTTGTTGCTGGCACAACCGCTTATATTTGGACCACCGCCCACTGAATTTTGGGTGGCCTCATACAAATTATCTGAATATCTGAATAAACTCACTCCTCCATTTTTATCACATCCTCCATCGAAACTCCATGTATTGCCCGATCTGTTTTTGCCATCTTGTACTCGAAGTATATTTACCCGAGTGCCCTCTACATCAAAATATACATAGTTATCAGATCCCTCCAAACTTCTATCATAATGTACCGTCCCGTCTAAGCAACGCACACCACACCACGCCTCATTTTGAAATTTGAATGTCATGGATACCACGCCTTGGCATTGGTCGTAATACACATCTTTTAATTCTCCATTTTCCGCCTTGCCTACAAAGGCTATCAAAAGCAGAAAGACTATCCAGCCTAGCTTATTAAATAGTTTGTAAAGTGTTTTCATTTTGTGTTTTGGTTTATAGTTTATTGAAATAGGTTTTGCGTTGTATTTTGATGCTCCAAAGGTAGGTTGCCAATATTAACCTATCGTAAAACCACAGGGGTACAAATGAGGGGACAAATACATAAATTGCTGTATTTCAACGCTTTACTATTAAGTATTAACCAAAGCTTAACACTTCGAGTCTATATTTAACAATAACATAAAGCCCTTTTTTTCCTCATCATGGCTTTTATGTCTAAATCGAATACCGGAAAAAAAATTTATATGAATTACAGAGTTGCTTTAGTGGCGGTTTTATATGGATTATTTTTTTTACAATCTATAGTTCAGGCCCAAAACCCGGCAGATAGCCTGCTTGCTGAAGCCGAAGTAGCCATCAAAGATGAAAACTACCTTTCTGCCATCGACATTTTGCTCTCTGCCGAAAGAGAAATAGCAAAAAGCGAAAACAGCAATCAAAATTTAGGACATTTATACCTTCAACTTGGCATTTGCTATGAATACTATTATCATTTTGGCCTTTCAAAAAACTATTATTCCAAAGCTTTGAAAGAATTTAAAAGTTACGATAACAAGGAAGGTATAGCCTATTACTACACCTACATGGGCGACATGCTCGAAGATGAGGGCGAAAACGAGGAGGCGATGAAATACCAATTAATTTCGTTTGATATATTCAAAAACCTTGATCACACCAAAGGAAAGGCCATGGTCTACGACAACATGTCGAGCATTTATGAAAACTATGGAAAATATGATAGCTCACTTGTGTGTCTTTCCAAAGCACTTGAACTCTACAAGGCAGCCAAAGACAGCACCGGAATGAGCGTGGTTTTGAATAACTTCGGAGATATTTATAAAAAAACAAACGCCACAGACAAGAGCCTGGAAGCCTACCGCCAATCGCTTGCTATTGCAAAAAAAATAGGCAATAAAGAAGAAGTACGGGGAAATTTGAAAGACATGTCCAAGATTTATGCCGATCAGCAAAAATTTAAGGAGGCATACTATACTTTCAGAGACTTTTTCGACCTAAACCAAAAAATCAAAATCGAGAAAAAAATAGAGGAACTGTCTACACTTCAAATCAAAAACATTGAGGAAAACAACAATCTGGAACGACAAGCCATACTAAACGACAAAAAAATAGAAGAGCTTAATTTTACCATCTCTATTATCATATTGGTAGCTATCATCATTATACTTATATTCATATATGTGTCGTACCAATATCGCACCAAGAAGAAACTGGAAATAGAGGCTACTAAGAAGAAAAGCATTGAGACAGAGCTTGAAATGCGTAAACAAAAGCTCCTTGACTACACACGATTGTTGGCCGAAAGAAACGAAAAAATAGAGGAGCTCACCAAGGAGCTGGACGTGACGCTCGAAAAAAACAAAATAGACGAAAAATCAAGACACAAAGCCATTCAGCACCTTACTAATGCCAGTATATTGACCGATGACGATTGGAAGAATTTCAAAAAACAGTTTGAATCGGTTTATGAAGGTTTTTTTGCCAAGCTCAAAGTTCAATATCCCGATTTTTCTACCGGAGATATCCGTTTGGCAGCTATTTTGAAACTAAAACTCACCCAAGATGAAATTGCCCACATGATGGGAATATCGCCCGACAGTGTGAAAAAGGCCAAAAGCAGGCTTAAAAAGAGAATCCCCCTCAGCGATGAAGACAAGCTAAAAGATTGGGTAGAGGCCTTATAGTGATTCTGGGAAACATTTTGTTTTTCAAATTCTACAACACTCGATAACCTGCCGGAGTGCGTGAAGTGTGTTTTTTGAAATATTTAATAAAATGGGATGTGTCGCTAAAGCTTAGGCGATGGGCCACTTCGTTCACAGTGAGGTCGGTATACGTGAGCAATCGCTTGGCTTCATTGATGATAAATTCGGCCAAAATATCGGCTGCCGATTGGTTCACTGCTTTTCTGCACACCGCATTTAGGTTTTGGGGCGAAGTATTAAGTTCTTGGGCATAGTGACTGACTTGGTTGCGCAATTGCCTGTCGATAGAAAGCAGCTCTATGTAGTCTTGGTATTGTCCGGAAGAAACTTTTAGGTACTGTGTAGGTTGGGCCAGCGAAGCTATTTTTGCCAAAAGTGCCTTTATTAAGCCTTCTACCAAAGGCAAGTTGAGTTCCTTTGTTTCAGGTTGATATTCGCTTAGTAATAATTCAAATATATTTTCTAAAAATGAGCTTTCTGTAGTTTCCACACATGCAAATGCGCTCACTGCCGACAAAAGCTTTCGCAGCTCTTTATCTATGCTGCTGTCTATAAATTCTTTTTTGATAATAAGCACAAAGCCTTCGGGTTCGCTATCAAGCAGCCAGTGGTGTACCTGCTCTTTGCGCACCATAAATACCGTGGGGGGCACTATTTTATAAGCCCTAGAGTCTATATGATGTACTCCGCTGCCTTGCGAAAGAAATATGATTTCAAAATAACTATTGTGTTTATGTGGCTCTGTTTTTCGGATTTCTTTTTTAAAACGTGCCACTTTGAAACCTACTGAAGCTGAAATCTTATTTTTCGATACAATGTCTGTGCTTTTTGCCTCACTATTCATTTTTTCGAATCGGTTTGAGTTGTGCGCTGTAAATGGTAGAGCTACCCGACACATAATAAGCCACCAAACAAGCTATGGCTGCATACACACCGCATTCTACACCAAGAAGTTCCACTGCCATTATGGTACAAGCTATTGGGGTGTTGGTGGCTGCGGCAAATACTGCCACAAAACCCATACCCGATAGCAATCCGAGCGGCAAAGGGACGAAATATGCTAAGGCATTTCCCAAAGTAGCACCGATAAAAAACAGAGGAGTCACTTCTCCACCCTTCAATCCGGCACTCACGGTAAGTACAGTGAAAATTATTTTCAGTAAAAAATCGTAAGCAGGCAGAAGTTCAGCAAAAGAAGTGACGATGGTGGGAATTCCTAAGCCTAAATATTTGCTTGTTCCTACCAGCCAAAACAGAGCCACTACCATTATTCCTCCTAGAAAAGGCCTAAGTGGCGGCCATTTGATGTATATTTTGTAAAAATTTGACAATCGATGCATACTTTCGGCAAAAACTATGGCTGCCAAGCCAAACACTGCCCCTGTAGCTAGTGAGTATGTAAAAAATGCAAAAGTAATATTAGGAACTTCTGCTACTGAATAGTGAGTGTGGGGCGTACCCCAAAGTTTAGTGACCATATCTGCACCTATGGCTGCAAAAAATGCAGCAAAAACTGATTGATAGCGAATATTACCAACTATGCACACTTCCAAAGCAAAAACAGCTCCTGCCAAGGGTGTGCCGAATACTGAACCAAATCCAGCTGCTATGGCGGCTATTAACAGTGTCTTCCGTTGTTCAGCAGACAAATTAAAAGGTTTGGAGAGTTGGTCGGCCATGCTGCCCGCCATTTGCAAAGCAGTGCCTTCTCGCCCTGCTGAGCCTCCAAACAAATGGGTAGCGATTGTGCCCAAATATACCAATGGAGCCATACGCCATGTGATGGGTTCTTTGGCTTCTTGCACATTTTCTATTAATAAATTATTCCCTCTTTCGGCATTGTCGCCAAAATAATGATAAACTAAGCCTACTATAAAGCCTGATATGGGCAAGAACCACACTATCCACAGATGATTTTCTCGCCAATTGGTAGCCCAATCGAGCGAGAAGAGAAAAAATGCCGATGCTGTGCCGCTCAATATGCTTACTAAGGCTATTAAAAGACTATATTTTAATAAAAATACAAAACGATACTTTACAGATTCTAATTTCAATTTCTCACCCCTGGTGTTTTAACTTCAAAAATAGATTAATCTTTTAAAATATGAGGCTTAAAAATATCATAAGTGATGTGTATAAATTTTTTTTTGAGTCATTATGAAATAATTTTTAGTACTATGTTTTGCATAATACTATTTTTTGTATAGTTTTGTGTTATCAAAAGTATTATTAGAAAATAATGTTGTTTCACTAATCACTTAAAGCCCTGTAGAATTGGGGGGACTTATCTCTATGAAAACACTTATTATACTTTGCATTGCCATCGCCATGGCGATAGCGTGCAGCCAAACAAACAACAATAAGCAACAAAATGAAAACAGCGCAGCAACCACTGCAAAGTGCAGCGAAAAGCGGTTTTTGTATTAGTTGTTCCGAAGAAAATAAAAAATAGTTCGAATTAAGTAGAATGGACATAGAGAACATAAAAGCGCAGATGCGCAAAGGCATTTTAGAATATTGCATACTCTCGGTAATAGCAGAAAGCGAAATATACGCCTCTGATATTTTAGAGAAGCTCAAACAAGCGCATTTGATAGTGGTAGAAGGCACACTCTATCCGCTGCTCACACGCCTAAAAAACGATGGACTGCTCGAATACCGCTGGATAGAATCAACCCAAGGACCACCAAGGAAATATTATAAGCTCACCACCGAGGGGATGACATTTCTGAAAGAACTGGCCAACGAATGGGCCACACTCAAGTTCAGTGTGGAAGAATGCGCCAAAAACTACACCATAACAACCAACCAATAAACTGTCTCGTTGATTTCAAAAACTTATACATAGTTTGTTCCATGCAAAAAGTACACACCATCAATTTAGGAGGGATTATTTTTCAGATAGAAGAAGATGCTTTTGAGAAGCTGAAAACATACTTGGCTTCCATTAGAGCACATTTCAAAAACCAAGCCGAAGGCAAAGAAATAGCCGATGACATAGAATATCGCTTGGCGGAAATGCTACAGCAAAACACAGGCAAAAATCTGGTGAAGCTGGCCGATGTTGACCACATCATCAACATTATGGGGCAGCCCAAAGACTTTGCCGAAGGTGAAACGGACGAAAAAACTGCGGATATAAAAACGCAAAATTTGTACTCGGAAAAAACAAAAAGGAAATTTTTCAGAAACACCGATGAGCGTGTGGTAGGTGGCGTATGTTCGGGCATAGCTGCTTATTTCGATATAGAGGCTTGGATAGTAAGGGTGTTGTTTTTGGTTACTATTTTTCTATTTGGTGGCAGCTTTTGGCTTTATTTATTGCTATGGATAGCTGTGCCCAAAACCAAAACTACGGCCGACCGCCTAGCCATGAAAGGCGAAAAACCTACCATAGACAACATAGTGAAAAACGTGGAAGACCGATACAAAGATTTATCTCAAGGTACATTTTCGAGCTTTTTTAAGCAGTTGATGGGTTTTATAGAAGCTATAGTGAAGATTTTCGTTCGTTTTTTCAGAAAAATAGCCGGAGCACTCATCATTTTTATAGCAGCCGTGCTCATTTTCGGCATTTTTGTTTCGTATCAGTTGGGCCCGGAAAATAGTTCTTTTAATATCAATGGCAATTCGTTTGGCATAATGCACCTCACAAAGGTGTTTTTTGCCAGTACAAGTGATGTAAATATTTTCAAACTGGCTACCCTGTTGGCAGCAGGTTTGCCCATGATTTATTTGCTTCTGTTGGGGCTTTTAATTTTTGGTTCTACTATTAAAATCAATAAATACATTCATTTGGGGGCCTTTTTGGTATGGATAGCTTCGCTTATAGGCTGCGGGTATTTGGGTTTGAAAACTGCCTATGAGTTTTCAAGCGAAGAAACGAGTGTGCAAGTGATGCCACTAGACACCACCACCACAGAAACATTGGAAATAGTACCTTTTGAAAGCATAGCCAACACAGGAAACAACTCCATAAAAATAGTGACTGACGATGCCGGATTTATACTATCCGACAGTGGCCTATACATAAGTGCCGTGAAGCTGAGGATAGAAAAAAGCAAGACAAACGAAACAGAACTTGTATACGAAGCATCGGCACGAGGCAATAATAAATACGAGGCTACCAACAACATCAAAAACATACAATATAAATTCTCTAAAGTCGACAACAAGCTGCTGCTTGATGATTTTTATAGAATCAAGGCCGGAGCGATGTGGCGTGCACAAACTGTGAAAATCATATTAAAACTACCCGAAAATCAAAAAATTCGTTTTGACCCATTCATAGAGCGTCTTTCTGTAAACATAGAAGACGAAGCTATGGACTACGATGAAAACGACCTTGGCGGAAAAACCCTTCAAATGACCTCAGAGGGTCTCAAATGCTTGGATTGCAGTGACGATCCTAGCGAAACTAAAGATGAGGACGAGGATGAATTTTTATAAAAAGACGTATTTTGTCTTTATGCTTATGTTTTAGCCATTTTATACTTGAAATAAATACATTAAACGATGGAAAAGAGCAAAACATTTGATGCAGTAAAAACAATGAGAGAAATCAGAGAGAAATTAAGTGAAAAGTATTGGAAAAATCCTGATATCTTGAAAAAAGAAATGCAAGAAATCAGGAATAAATACGACCTCAAAATTGCTGAAATAACAACATAAAACAGTATTGATTATACCACCAAAATTCACTCAGATAACTATATAATACAAATAGAAGAATGCCCCGGTTAGAACCCATTATTGCGGTAAAAAGTGTATCCAAGAGCTCTCAATGGTATCAAGAACTATTGGGACTAAAAAGTAATCATGGCGGTGATAGTTTTGAAATGCTAACTGACAAAAACGGTAGAATCATTTTATGCTTACACCGATGGGGCGAACACGAACATCCGACTATGACCGACCCTAGCGTAGCTGTTGGCAACGGACTCATATTATATTTCCGTGTCGAGAACTTAGATAAAATTTGGAACAAAGCCATAGCCTTGAAACTTGACATTGAGCAGCCCCCACACCTAAACGAAAACTCAGGAAACCGCCAATTTATTCTCAGAGATATAGACGACTACTATCTTATCATTTCAGAGTAAGGCTGCTAGCCTAATGCTTAAAGTTTTTGACAATTTCTATCATATATTTCACTTTATCTGCCTCAATATCAGGGTAGAGGCCGTGCCCGAGATTGCAGATATATCTTTCTGAACCAAACGCTTTAAGCATTTTTTCGACCTCAGATTTTATGACTGATTTATCGGCATAGAGCACACAAGGGTCTAAGTTCCCTTGCAAGGTTTTGGTTGGGAGCATGGTCCTGGTTTCGGCTATGTCTTGACACCAATCCATGCCTACCACTTGGCAATTGATGTTGTTCCACGATTTACGGGCAAAAAATGCGTCTTTGGCAAATACGATCACCGGCACCTCTGTAATGGCTGCCGCTATTTGGCTGATGTATTTTACAGAAAATTCTTCATACTGCACCGGAGGCAATATTCCTGCCCACGAGTCGAAAATTTGCACAATATCAGCCCCTGCTGCTATTTGTGCTTTCAAATATTGGATGGTACTTTGGGTGATTTTGTCCAACAAAGCATGCGACACCTCCGGCTGGGTGTAGAGCATTTTGCGGGCTTTGGAAAATGTTTTTGAGCCCGAACCTTCGGTCATGTATGCAAAAATAGTCCACGGTGCTCCCGCAAAGCCAATTAATGGCATTCTATTGTTCAGCTCTTTTTTAGTGAGTTTGATGGCATCGGTCACATATTTTAAATCTACGGCAGCATCGGCTATTTTCAGTTTGTCCACATCGCTTTTGCCATTTACCGTTTCAGGAAATTTTGGGCCTTTGCTCTCTATCATTTCATAGTTGAGCCCCATGGCTTCTGGAATCACCAAAATATCGGAAAAAATAATGGCTGCATCTACTCCCAGAATATTCACGGGCTGTAAAGTGGCTTCGGTGACAGCTTCGGGAGTTTTGATATATTGCTTAAAATCTTTGAATTTCTCTCTCAAAGCACGGTATTCGGGCAATACTCGTCCCGCTTGACGCATGAGCCACACCGGAGTTCTCGAAGTGGGACGGCCCAAAGCAGCATCTATTATCAAATTGTTTTCCAAAGCCATATATTCAAAACGATTATGGCGCAAAAGTAATACCTCTCCTCGAAAATTTTCAGCTTTTCAGATAATTAACATATTCTGTCACCTCCTGCATCACAGAAGGGAACACAGAGCTAAACTTTGTGACCATAGCAGGAATAGAAGCTCTTTTTTCAGGTTCAATCGCAGAAATCTCTATTTCTTTCAGCAAGGCAGCCATGTCAGTAGCTCCCAAATACCTGAAATTGCTTTTTAAAAAATGGGCATCGCCTTTTACCAAATCCCAGTTTTGAGCCGCCAAGTCTGTATGCAAGGCATCAAATTTTTTGCTCGCCCCTATCACTATGTTTTCCAACATTTTTACAATAGTGGGTTTATCATCGCCCAGTAGATTGAAGAGGGCATCGGGGTCGAAATGTATAGGTGTCATAGCAGGCCGTATTAAAAAAAGAAGGGAGCAAAATGCTCCCTTATAAAAAATTAAAGCATTTCGAAGATTCCTGCCACACCTTGTCCTCCGCCCACACAGGCCGAAACCATACCATATTTAAGATTTCTGCGCTTCATTTCATTGAAAAGTTGTACAGAAAGTTTTGTACCCGTGCAGCCTAGCGGATGCCCTAGTGCTATGGCACCACCGTTTACGTTTACTATTTCTTGGTTCAAATCGAGCTGACGACACACTGCCAAAGCTTGTGAAGCAAAAGCTTCGTTGAGTTCTATCAATTGAATGTCGCTTTGTTTCAAACCTGCCAGTTTCAGTGCTTTGGGAATAGCTTCCACAGGGCCAATACCCATGATTCTGGGGTCTACACCGGCCGCAGCATGCGATACAAAGCGGGCTATGGGCTTGAGGTTGTGTTCTTTCAAGAATTTTTCACTCACCACCATCACAAAGGCAGCACCGTCTGAGGTTTGTGAGGAGTTTCCGGCTGTCACCGAGCCTTTGGCCGCAAACACAGGTTTCAACTTAGCCAAAGCCTCCACTGAGGTGTCTGCTCTAGGCCCTTCGTCTGTGTCTACTATATATTCTTTGGTTTTTTTCTTTCCACTCTCGTCTACAAAGGTTTCTTTTACTTTCACAGGCACTATTTCTCCTTTGAAAAGACCGTTTTTGATGGCATTGGTAGCCTTTTGGTGCGAGCGAAAGGCAAACTGGTCTTGGTCTTCGCGCGATATTTTAAAATCTGTGGCCACTGCTTCGGCTGTAGCACCCATGTTGCTGTACCAATCGGGTGTAGAAGCGGCAATATCATAATTCAAAGCTATTTTCCAGCCGCCAAGCGGCACAAAACTCATGGTTTCCACTCCTCCTGCTATGATACAATCGGCCATGCCCGCATTAATTTTATATGCAGCCAATGCAATGGTTTCTATACCTGAACCGCAATAGCGATTCACCACCATACCGGGAACATTCAAAGGCAAAGCAAGCAAAGAAATCATGCGACCAATCTGCATGCCTTGCTCAGCTTCGGGCACAGCATTGCCCACAATGAGGTCGTCTACCAACTTGGGGTCAAGATTTGGCATTTGAGAAAGCATGTGTTTGATGACATCTACCGCCAAATCATCGGGACGGGTAAAACGAAACAAACCTCTCGGGGCTTTTCCCACAGCAGAGCGATAGCCGGAAACTATATATGCGTTCATTATTGTATCTTGTTTAGTATTTATAGCACTTAATACGGAGCAATATGGTAAACGTTTATTGAATTATAGCTGTTGTGAAAAATAAATATTGCATTTTTTTCTTATAAAAACTACTACTCCCCGAGGCAGCATGTTTTGTGAGTATATTGTCTTAGTTCTGTTTTTATGTGTCAAGTATAATTTGTGGCCTATATATATCGGAAATGTTTAGCGTTTTTAGATACATTTTAATCCTTTCACCACAATTCTTGACAATGCTATAAAACCATTTAATTCATTTTATACCCCAATCATTATTTTTATCTGTTGGTTAAGTCCGAGTTTTTCATTTTTTCTAATTTCTGCTTTAATGGGCAATAAGTACGTATTTTGCTTTTTATCAAACCAAATAGCAGTGTCCCATTGGCTTTGGCCAATTTTGGCAATTGCTTTCATTCTGCCCCACCCTTCTTCTTGCCATTTTAAGTTTTCTCGTATTTCGTGTGCTATGTCAGCCGGCAAGGACACAAAACACCAACCATTCGGGCCTGAGTATTGCCATATAGTAGCCACAAACTCATATATTATCTTTCCTTCCATTAAAACATTATTGGGAAATTGACAATAGATTCAATGCTTCAGGTAATGAACTCAAAAAGTTAATTTGCCTTTTTTTATTGCTTTCATAAATAAAATCTTTGATGCTTTTGCTTGAATAAGATGTAAAGTTTCCCACTATTGCCAATCTAACACGATAATTTGAGAATTTTTGTAGGATTTCACCCGCCATTCCATTTTTCAAGTCAAAAAAATCAGGAACAATATCTTTTTCATAAACGATTATGCTGTCAAAGCCTTGATAATACAAATCACCCAACAAATCGATTCCATCTTGAATTGATTGCAGTACTAATTTATCTGATAGAACCTCTGCTATTTTAAATCCATTTATTTCGTGAGTTTCAATATTCATTACACTAATTAATTGATTTATAACTATTTGTAGAGAATAACCTTCCTACTTTATAAAAAATGAATGGGGCATAATGATGACAACTACCCTTGTATTCTTTTTAAAATGCTGTGCGATAATGTAAAACTAAAAAAACATCAAGGTTTTACTTGCTCCTGTTTCTTTTTGCCCCAAGGCTTGGTCGTTTGACGTGCCATATCCCACACTACCAATGAGATAACCACAAAAAAGCCTATAGATATGGCTATAAATATTTTTTGCTTCTTGTTCATACGGTTTTTACTCTTTTATACTTTCGGGGGTAGACACGGGTTTGGTGTCTACTGCCACTATTTTATTGGCTAAAACTATAGAAATGATTGACGCCAACACGGCCATGTAACCTACAATATTGTAATTTATAAGCTCTCCATTGCTGTTTTTGTACACAATCAAACCCGCCACAAACGCCCCAAGACCCGATGCCAACTGTTGAATGGAAGAATTGATACTCATAAAACTCCCCCTGTTTTGTGGCAATACTGTAGCTGTAATCATGGTAGAGCCAGGTATCATTCTGCCACCGATAAAAATAAAATTAAATGTGGTTACGGCCAATACAATGCCTATTGGAGTCACGCCAATGCTTGTCAGATACAAAGTAGGCCCTGTCATCAACACGGTAAATATGGTAAATATTTTAGCCCTTCCATGTTTATCAGCCATTTTGCCTACAATAGGCGAAGAAAAAATGGTGGCTATTCCGCCCAATAGATAAATGTAAGTCAGGTCGTGCTCTGTGAAGCCCACATTGGACACCATGTAGGGGCTCAGCATTGAAATATATGAAAATTGGCTCAACATCATAAATACCATCAACCCCAAGGCCATCAATTGGTTGCGATTTCCGGCTATACTCACCACAAATTTCAATGGATTTGGTTTAGAGATTGAGGTATCGAAGTGGCCCTTCATTTCAGGAACAAATTTGAATACCAAAAACAAAACGATTAAGCCCAAAAAAGCAAGCAATAAAAAAGGCATTTGCCAGTTGAATGTAGTGGCTAAATACAGTCCGAAGGGCACACCCACCACCGAAGCCACCGAAAATGCAGCCATAACACTGCCCATGGCCGTGGCCCTGCGTTCCAAAGGTATGGCATCGCCTATGATGGACAATACCAATGCTCCCAACATACCACCAAACATTCCGGTAAAAATTCGTGCCAAAACCAACAGTGTGTAGCTTGACGAAATGCCACAAAACAAAGTGCCTATCACAAAACCGATATATACAGCCATGATAGCTTTTCGTCTGTCAAACCTATCGATAAAAAAAGCACTAATGAACCCAAAAATACCGGCACTGAACGTGTAGGCCGACACAACCAAACTAAACTGCGCAGGATTTATGTTAAAAGTACGCATAAGCTGAGGCCCCAGCGGCATCATTATCATAAAATCCATCACGTTGGTAAACTGCACAGCTGCCAAGGCAAAGAGCAAAAGCCTTTCTTTATTTTGCATAAAACTAAAAAATTAGGTTTGGTTAAGTCTATTCACAACAAATGTAGCGAACTAAAGTTCCCTCAGCACTTTCAATGAGCGCATTTCACCAAAATTTTCGATATGAATGTGGTAAAAATCGCATAATATATCTAAGAATGTACTTCTCACCGCAGGGCTGATGTCTACAGAATATATTCCTTCAATGAAACTGACGCAAATAAACTTAAAGCTATCGTCATTGAACACATGCAGCCAAGAAGCTTTGTAGCTGAGCATTTGCCTTTGAAACTCCTGGTAATTGTCAGGATGAAAGCCTAAAAAACCACTCAATTCAAATAAAAATTTGATGTGGAATATGTTTAATTCACTACCATTTTCTTTGTCAAGTTCCAGAAAACTGCTGTGTACAAAATCAAACAATTCTTTGTTGGCTTCGGCCTGATGCAAACACTTGGTTATCACTTCTACCAAAAACATCCCTACTGCCAACTTTTTGAAATCGCTTTGTAATGTCATCAGTGGTTTTTCGCACTTCAATTCACTTATTCTGTTTATTTCTTGTCCTGTTTTGTGATAAACCACCATGTCGAGCAAAGTCATGGGTTGAAAAAGTGCCATTTTGGTTTTTGCCTTGGGGCTTCGCACTCCGTTTTGCACATAGGTTTGCAGGCCAAACTCTTCGGTAAAAATTTTTACGATGATGGATGTTTCTCGGTATTTGATGTAACCGAGCACAATGCCTTTGGTTTTAAGCAGCAAGAGGTGAAATATTGCTTTTATTGAAAATTTCTGAGTAAAAATAAACAAAAAAGTCCCTGTTGGGGGACTTTTGGTGAGGTTTTCTTGTTTGTTGATGATTGGCTGTGTGTAAAATTTATGCCATAGCTTTCAATTTGGGACTTGTTTTTACTTTGTCAACGAATTCTTTTGCCGGCTTAAAGGTAGGCACATAGTGTGCATCAATAACAATTGCTGTGTTCTTAGAGATGTTTCTGGCTACTTTTTTGGCGCGTTTTTTGTTGACAAAACTACCAAATCCTCGAATGAAAATATCATCACCGCTTTCCATAGACGATTTGATAACATTAACGAGGCTCTCTACAGTAATAAGTACATCAGATTTGTTGATGCCGGTCTGGTCGGCAATTTTTGAAACGATGTCTGCTTTAGTCACGGTCGTAAAAATTTAGTTGTTGATATTATAGTAACAAACGAATGTAAACGTAAAAGGCAAAATTTTGTTCTTTTTGTAATTGCCTGATTATGTTTCGATTAACAAAACTATTATAAATTTTATTAAATTTCATCTAAAAATAGTTAAATTTTTTCAACAACAAAATTCAAACACTTTTTGTGCGGTTGGCGATAGACGCTCAATCATTGTAATTTCAAAGCTCCATCTCTTTAGTACCATAGGGCTGCCATGTATTATTTATAAAAATATTTTCCGCATAAAAACACAAAAGCCTCGAATGTCGAGGCTTTTGTGTGTAAATCAATTCGCGTGTAACACTATAAAACTCTACTACTTGCCCATGTAAAACCAAGCAATTCAAGAATTATATCCATTAGACAAGTTTTTTGCCCCAAACGCTACAAGAAATTGTATATTTTTTAAAAATATTTTCACATAAAAATATAACTAATTGATTATCAGCAAATTAAAACATGTCAAAAAACTATAAATATCTACTCAAAATAAATTGTACATGAATCAGGATACATCAGGATACAGAAGTCAATCCTGCTATGTTACTTTGCACTACAAATAATATTTTAAAGAAATTAACAACTAAACATTTTTGTAATAGTGAAATACCAAAAGAAAGCCCAATACAAATACGTTTCCTATCTGTGGGACGATGCCAAAGCTGCCTCATTTAACGGCAATGAAGTGGACCTGTTCATTTATCGCTCCAATATGCTGGGAGCCGACCTTCGCCTCACCAACTATGCTGGCGGAAACACTTCGTGTAAAATCCAAGACAAAGACCCTTTGACGGGCAAAATGGTAGACGTGATGTGGGTAAAAGGCTCGGGTGGCGACATTGGTACCTTGAAAAAAGCGGGTTGTGCTTCGTTGTATGTAGAAAAATTGCACAATTTGAAAAATGTGTATCGCGGCCTGGAGTTTGAAGACGAAATGGTAGAACTTTTTAACTACTGCCTTTTTAACCTAAAATCTGCTGCCCCATCTATCGACACGCCTTTACATGGCTTGCTGCCCTACAAACACATCGACCACCTTCATCCCGATGCTTTAATAGCCATAGCCGCTGCAAAAGACGGAGAAAAAATAATGAAAGAAATTTGGGGCGATACCATGGTGTGGATTCCTTGGCAACGTCCGGGTTTTGACTTGGGCTTGAAACTTGAAGAGGCAGTGAAGAAAAATCCAAATTTGAAGGGTCTTATCCTTGGCGGACACGGACTTTTCACTTGGGGCGATACGTCTTATGAAAGCTATATCAATACTTTAAATACGATAGAAGAAGCCAGCGAATATTTGGCAAAAAACTACGGTGTGAAAAAGCCGATTTTCGCAGGTAAAAAAATAGATTCTCTTGCTCCTGAAAAGCGCAAAGACCAAGCCGCTAAAATTATCCCTACCCTAAGAGGCTTGGCTTCTACTTTTAACCGCATGGTGGGTGGTTTTAATGACGATGAGCGTGTGCTCGAGTTTGTAAACTCAAACGACTGCTTACGTTTGGCAAAAATAGGCACTTCGTGTCCCGACCATTTCTTGAGAACCAAAATCCAGCCTCTGGTGCTTGATATTGCTCCTGATGCCGATGTGGAAAGTCCGGAAGTGGTAGCAAAACTAGAAAAGCAGTTTGCCGAATACCGTGAAATGTACAAAGGCTATTATGACAGATGTAAAAGAGCGAATAGCCCTGCCATGCGTGACCCCAATCCGGTGGTGATTTTGTATCCGGGTGTGGGTATGTTCAATTTTGCAAAAGACAGACAAACAGCCAGAGTTTCGGGCGAGTTCTACATCAATGCCATCAATGTGATGAAAGGAGCTGAGGCCGTGAGTACCTACCAAGGCCTGCCAGAACAAGAGGCTTTTGACATAGAATATTGGTTGCTGGAAGAAGCAAAGCTTCAAAGAATGCCAAAAGAAAAGCCACTTTCTCGCAAGGTTGCCATCATCACCGGTAGCGGTGGTGGCATAGGCAAGGCAATAGCAAAGAAAATGGTAGAAGAAGGAGCATGTGTCATGCTTTCAGACCTCAATCCTGAATGGCTGAAAGAAGCGGTTGAGGAGTTTACCAAATCCTATGGAAAAGATATAGTGAGAGGTGTATTGCTTGATATAAGCAAGGCTGAACAAATAGAAAATGCTTTCAAAGAAGCCTCATTGGCATTTGGCGGAGTAGATATAGTGGTAAATTGTGCAGGTTTGGCAATATCAAAATCACTGGAGACTACAGAGGAAAAAGATTGGGACATTCAATTTGATGTGATGCCCAAAGGCCAGTTTTTGATGAGTAAAGCTGGGGTTGCTGTGTTAAGAAAACAAAAATTGGGCGGAGATATTGTAAACATAGCATCTAAAAATGGTTTGGTATCAGGGCCTAACAACTTAGCTTATGGTTCTGCCAAGGCAGCACAAATACATGGCACTCGTCTATTGGCAGCCGAACTTGGCAAAGACAAAATCCGTGTGAACTGCGTAAATCCTGATGCGGTGATAGGCGGATCCAAAATATGGGAAACCACAGGCTGGGCCGAGGGAAGAGCCAAAGCATACGGTATCACAGTAGCAGAACTTCCTGCTTTCTATGCTTCTCGCTCGCTTATGAACGAAATAGTGTATGCCGAAGACATAGCCAATGGCGTGTTTGCCTTCGTAGGGGGTCATCTTTCAAAATCTACAGGAAACATACTAAATGTAGATGGTGGTGTAGCGGCTAGCTTTGT
>ERZ1066116.206-NODE-206-length-24253-cov-37.311844_pt1 | contig 24253 bp, 21 predicted proteins | sample MGYA00382763_ERZ1066116 | MGnify/ENA primary metagenome ERZ1066116 (study PRJEB33369, sample SAMEA5778346) | biofilm metagenome | biome: Industrial cooling water; feature: Water cooling tower basin; material: Biofilm | place: United Arab Emirates | collected...
AGTGGGATTGGATAGTCGATGCTCTATGTGTAGCTGGAATTTAGAGAATTGGTATAAGTGGGTATTTCTGTTTACTTCTGCGCCTCAAGCTTGATCTGCAACAGAGTATGGCTACTACTCTGCTGATGGAAAATGAGACATCAATTGAGGCGGATGACAAAACGGTTCACGTATTCCAAAAAATGGATCTTCAAAAGCACGGATATACAAGGCTTTTAGGGCTGTCGTGATACACTTTTGCACGAATCGTTGCCATACCCGAGTCTGGTGAGCCGATTTTGGTGGCAGAGGCAAAAGTGTTTTTCCAACAGCGATCGGATGACCTAAGCCACAGCGCTCAAGCTGGCATTGAGCCATAGGCAGCGCACAGAGCCTGTAATTTCTGCTGGAATCGCTCTTGGACGGCTGCGGGGGCCAGGATGTGACAGTCTTCCCCGTAGCGAAACACTTCTCGGAAAAACCAGAAGGTGTTGGCAACGCGCCGAATCACATGGCGCACAGGCGGATAGCGATCGCTCAACCATTCATTCTGAATATCGGTCGGCTTGGCTTCGTAGGCAAAGGCAAGTCCTTTGAACAAGTGCATTTCGACTTCCAGATAATCCAGATCGGGTCGCCATTGGCCTTGCACCGTACTGATGGCCGCATCGGGGATGCGATCCAGGCGCAATATCCAGTTATGCTGTAAGGCTGGCAAGTCCTGGTTGCCCTCTGTTTCTTCGCACCAGCATTCGAGATATTGCCGCCGTTCGTAGGGGGTAATCCGGGCATGGCGGATAGTGAAGCTCCAAGGATGATCCCTGGCATCGCGATAGGTCAGTTGAAACGGAGTTTGGCGGCGAATATATTGATCGATTTCGAGTCGCCAGGGTGCCAGGGGTGCTTCTAGATCGCGATCAATTTGATTTCTTAAGGGAATTGGTAATTCGCTCCGCTCCAGCAACAGTTGGGCCACAATTTGGGCTGCGTCAATCTGTCCGGCATCGATGAGGATCTGGATCGATTGATGGAGTGCTCGGATGCGAGTTTCTGACCAATCGTTATTGCGACCAATTAACAGTTCGCGACGGGCGATCGCTTCCACCAGTCGGGAAATGTTTGGGCGATCGCCCCACAGCATCCCTTGCTCAACAGCGATCTGCTCTAACTGGCTTTTATCTCGCTCATTAATTGAGAGCGTAATCGAATGTCCTTTGCGGCTCATAAAAGTATACGGACACTTTATCCGTTTATCCTCTTGTCATCTTCTATTCTGGATGCCAACATAAGCATTAGCAACAGTTTACGGATAAATTACGAGGACAAAAGATGTTTACTAAAAAAGCCAGAGCAAAACCCTGGCTACCATCCCTGAAAGGGATTTTGACGTGTTAATGAACTGCCCAATTATATGAACATCGCTATTTTCAATCCCTGGAAGGGATTTCTGAAGATGCTTGGGCTAAGAAAATTGTAGTTCATAGCGTTGTTTTAAAACAGACACCATCAGCAGCTATAGAATTATAGTTTCATCGCTAGACCATTTTCGCTGCGCTAATATAAAGGAGCTAGACAAGCTAGCTTCCTGAATTATTTGCGTACCTACAGGTTAACAGCTTGTCTAGTTTGTAAACCATAAGTAGGAAAAAACTATGAACTACTTTTTCGAAAACAGAGTTCGCAGAGTTGAGACGTTGCACGAGTTGCGTGATTGGCACCTAGATAAAGCAAGGCATTATGAGCATCTCATTAACGAAGAATCTTACCCACCAGAGCAAGACCAACAAGGGGATCTTCTCCCCTTAATCGACCTTATGCTCCGAAGTCAGGACGAAAGTTCGGATTCGTAGTAGTTGCAGCTTACGAGCCCTTGGGAGTAAGGCTTTCTTACTCCCCGATCCCAGAAATGAAAAGCTCTTAACGAAGAGGGGTTGTCTTGAAAATTAAGCTACTCTCAACTTGGTCAGAATTTGCCAAAGAGACAGAACTACTCTCTGGTATAAGACTTGCAACACATCAGCGAGAAGTCTGGGATGCTATTCGTGATCCAGAGATTCAAGTTGTCTTTGATACCGCACTTACTGGTGATGGGAAAACGTTAGCAGGACTTTTACCTGCTGTAAAAGAGCGAAGATCACTAGGTAAAGGGCTATTTGCCTATCCCACCAATGAATTGATTCGAGATCAGGTACGACAGTTTGGTGAATGGAGCAGAAAATTAAATGTGGCACCAACAATTGGGCAACTTAATGGGTCTCAATTGTCCGCACTAATGCGTGAAGAGGGTTTTGACAAACCCGAAACGCTGCAAATCGTTGCCTCGGATAATGACATCGTTCTGACTAATCCTGATATTTTTACGTTGATCAATCGTTTTTACTACGATCGCCGCTGGGGGAATATTGCGAAGACAGCTCAAAAGTGGTTTGCACAATACCGCTATATTGTCTTTGATGAGTTTCATATCTTCAATGCTCCTCAAGTTGCCAATGTTCTAGATGGGATTGCATTCATTCGAGCGAATTCTACAGATCGCTATCCAACCAAGTTTTTATTCCTTTCCGCTACACCAGACAAGCTACTACTTAAAGCTCTGGATCAAGCTGGTATTACATCAAAGGTTGTTCAGGGAAGCTACGCGCATGGGTTGGAGCAGAGTTCAACTCATCGCCGAATTTTAAGTGAAGTGCAGTTGGAATTGGTTGCGAGTCAGCAAAGCCTTGGCGGGATTGAAAATTGGGTTAGTGAAAACCTGCAAGCAATCAGCCAGTTTTTCGTACAGCATCCTGAGTCGAAAGGGCTAATTATTGCCAATAGTGTCTTTGCTGCCAAACGAATAGTGAAGATGTTGAAAGAGGCTTTTAACTTTAATGTAAGCATTGGTGAAAACACAGGTTTGACAGGTTTTGAAGTACGCAAAGAGTCAATGGATGCTCAATTGATTGTGGCTACATCAACTGTAGATGTAGGTGTAGACTTTGCGATTAATTTTTTGATTTATGAGTCATTGGATGCAGGCTCATTCATTCAGCGGTTAGGAAGACTTGGAAGACATCAAGGATTCTCCACATATAAAGCGATCGCGCTAGTACCGGAATGGGTTCGAGACAAGTTTTCAGAACTCTATGTGAATGGGTGTGAAGTTGATCGAGAAAGTTTTTTTGAAGCTGTTCGAGAGCGTGTCTACCAAAAGCCTCAAGAATTTCAAGGTTACATCAGCCGTTGGGGTTCGGCACTCTGTTCACTCAGATATGTCCGCCTCGATAAACAGAAAGACCTATATCAAACTTTGTTAGAGCGTTATCCGAAAGAAGTTAAGTCTCTCATCAATGAAACTGGAAAAGTGCCAAATTGGGGGCTTCTCAAGTTCTTGAAGAATCACGAAATGATTATCAAAGACTTGGAAACATTTAGAGGTGCAGGACAGATGGACATCTGGATGCATGATCCTGCAACAAAGGCAGTCACCAGTATGAACCTAATTCGATTGTTATCGGGAACAGACTTTTATTTGATTGAAGAAAGCCAAGCAAAAGAAATTAGCGGACGATTAAATTCTCCATTCTACAAGAATGGCTTAGGTTTATATGCCTGTGTTGACAACTATTTGAATACCTATGAAACGGTCAAGCTTTATTTCACGCACTATCTAGATGCACTCAACATCAACGAGGCACAAGAGCGAGTAGGCTTCCGACTGGATGCTCGTCATCCAAACATCAAGCAGATTAATAACAAGTTTGAATACTTACGGCTAACAACTTGTGTCGCAGACCCAAATGAATTTGGTAACAACACATCTGCGTTGAGACGGCGATACATGCTGCCTGCATTGTTTGATTTACAAATCGTTCGCGATCGTGGTGGCACAGAGTATCCTGTAGCGTTTGGCTTAGATGCATTATTGCTGGATAGTTTGCTGCATTGGAAAAAATCAAGTGGACTAATGATGGCATAAGGACAGAGCAATGACAGAGATTAACTCAGAAGAATTTGAATGGCAAGAACCAGATGATTACGGAGTCTCAATTCCTCCCGATGCAAAACAGCCACCCCTAGTCCGATTAGCCTTGGACATTTTAATAGAGTCGGAAGATGCTGTACTGCGTGATTGGGTGGAGAAAGTGTTGCCCAATCTGCTTGACTACTTTAGCCTTATACCTGCAAAGGGAATGAGCTTAGAGGCTGCTCAAGAGCTAGTTGCAGACTCTCCTAACGTCAGACCAGACAAACGCGAAAAGACAACCAATACTCTCGTGGAACATAAGGATCAGAGCCTTGCTGTCCACCTTCTCAATGCAGCTATGGGTGGATGGACGTTGGTTAAGTTAGCAGGTTTAGAGGAAATTGAGCAGAGGCTCTATTTAGCGGGTATTACACTGCATGACCTTAACAAAATCGTGCTGAAGCGGTTGGGCAGTGTACGAATGGATGGCAACGAATGGGAGCGATATCACAAAGGATTTGAAACTTGGGGTGATGCGCTGGGACTCTGGGAGTTTGTTCCCCGTAAGTACTGGCAAGACGTTGCTTTTCTGGCGCAGAATGCTGAGGATGGCAGGGGGCAAAACCTTACCCTGGCTAATTTTCCAGAATTACAACTGGAGCCAGACGCTCTTGTAGAACTTGCTGAATTCGTAAACTTTGCTGATTTGGCAGCTTCGATCGCTCATCATCCCCAAGACCTCGAACAAAGTCAGCGTGTTAGAGCCGTTGTGCGTAGGCGGTTGCGAGGTCGTTATAGCCTCCGACACCACCGCACTAACGAAAACCGGGGACTGCTGACGCAAGCCATTCATAATGCTGTGATAGAAAAGGCGAAAGCCAATGACTGGCAACCTTTCCTCTTCTTTCCCGATGGCGTTACTTACTTTGCACCTAAAGATGGGGCAGAACCAGATTTATCTAACCTTGCGGATGCTGTACGCAATTACATTTTGCAGACTGCCGCAAAAGGTTTAGGTGGTCTCATTTCCAGGCAACCTAAAGGCATTATCAGCCATAGCCCAGATATGCTCGAAGTTGCGACTGTGGATGTGGCAGCAGCAACTCTGATCCGACAAACGTTTAATCTTATAGGCAATAAGCGATCGCCTGTAACAGGAACACGTAGGGAAAAAATGCTGAAAGATTTTCCTGAACTAGCTGATTTAGATTGGGACTATCCGGCAAACCTGCAAGTAGATCGTTTAGCGGAGGGCGTGCGAGGTTTAGTCGGTATTTTGGAAGATTATTATGGAGCCTCCCATGAGAAAGCGACTCAAGCTTTGCTCAATGCACTTGAGTTGGGTGACTATATAGAAGCTTGGCAACGAATACCCTCAGCAGGGGGGGTGCCACACGGTTGGTACTATATCGCTGGACATTACATGCGTCGGCACCAAGGCAGCTTAAACGATGCTGAACTAGAAGATGTAATGCTTCAAGCTGCCCAAAACGTTTTGACTGCTTGGGGGCAACCAGGTAAGCAAACAGCATTTGCCTTTTTAGATGGTTATATATCAACCGTTTTGAACTTGAGCCAAAGCGGAGAAGTCCCTGATTTTGCTGGAGAACTGCGCCGTTATCACCTGAATAAAGCCAACCGCAAACGCGATCCAATTTGCGCCATTTGTAATAGTGCCTTTGATGTGCGAGAGGAGTTCTCCAATTACAGCAATAAACGAGTTACTAGCTTGAAGAAAGAGTCTTTACGCGGCATTTGCACGGTTTGCCAAGTCGAAACATTACTTAGACGCTATTCCATGGGTCGTGGATTATCGGCTGAAGATGAAGTTGTTTATCTGCATTTGTACCCAGACTACTTCTTTACGCCCGAAACAGCACTCATTATGAGTCGTGCCTATGAAAGCTTTGCCCAAAGCGTTTTCTCAGACTTAGATAAAGAACTCTCGGGACATAAATACAATCCTAAATTGATTCCTCGTGCGGATATTTTTCGCGTCAATGTCGATCCCAATGACAATCAGAAACGGCGACTGGACAAAGTAGAATACCCACGAGGACAGATGCATGGATATTACCTTCTAGGCGTTCCCTTCTTGGGTAAGAAACCCACAGATACTGAATCCTGGTTTATGCCAGCATTACTAACGCTTGTAGCTCCATTGGCTTTAGGTGTTAAGGTCATTGCCAGTCGTACTACGCTTCCACCCCACGATTCGGGCGCAGATTTCAAAGAAACAGCAGTGATTGACGGAGTACATAGCTACTGGATGCATGGAATGCGAGATACTCGTTTCCGATTAGATGAATTGAAAACAGCTATTCCTGCTGCCTTCTCAATTTATGCGTTGACTGCTCAGGCTTACCGAGATGCTAGGAAATTTCCAGTTTGGAATGCACTCAACACAGTTGCTCAGAACCTAGATACGAGTCCATTTTATGTCTTTCATTATGCCGATCGCATTCAGGAAAACCGTAAGCAGGAGAAACGAAAGATCAATGACCCATCAATCGGAGTTGCTCTGGATTTATTGCAATATCACCAAGCATTGGTGGATTACTACGGAGGAAATGATGATATGGAAATGATAAAGGAGCTAGTTGATAAATATGCTGCCTTTTATCGAGCAAAGGGATATGCTGCCTACGCTCGGCTTAGACCTCTAAATGAGGTTGCCAAGAGACTACTAGAGAGTTCGCCCTCAACAAGCAAAGAAGATTTGCAACTGATTCTAGAGGGCTACCTACTATCTCTAGTCGATGGAGTTCTTGGTAAAAAAATTGATGGTGTTGTCCCTCTGACTAAAGAGGATCTTAGAAACAAAGTTCAAATTCAACTTGTTTCTGAGTTCGCACAGTATTTTTTGGAGAAAGTTTTTTACGACTATTGTCGAGGAGAAAGGGCGCAGTTGCGACAATACATCAACTTGATCCGTCATGCAGCAGAAGCTTGCTACATCAAGAATTATCTGAAAAAGTCTGAAGAACCTTCTCAACCATAAAGGAGATAAAGCAATGTTCGATCAATACAAGTCTCACTTTCAAGAGTCAATTCCTCGCATTCCTGGCGCTAAATACGCTCACTTTGTCGTTCTGCGTGAAACTGATTCTTATGCTGTTTTCAAAACTGATGGAGAACTGAATGTCGCACGAGTCAGAGCCGGACTTAACGATTCCACAGTAATCAGCCGCTTAGTGCTTTTTAAGCGTAAGCAAACAACTCCAGAGCGTTTAACAGGTCGTGAATTATTGCGGCGCTATGGCATCTATGATCAGATCAAAGCTCAGTACAAGACTGCAAAGGACAAAGAACTTGGCGACTGTGCCTACAACGAAAATCCCTGCGGAGGGTGCCCTGATTGCGTAATTTACGGTTATGCGATCGGAGATTCAGGATCAGAGAAGTCTAAAATCTTCATTGACTCCGCTTACGCAATACCGGCCTATGAAGAATCTCATGGGACATTCACTCTTAATGCTCCTTATGAAGATGGCACGATGACCAAAGAGACAGCTACGACAAATCGCTTCAGCGAACAAGATCACGTTCTTCCTCAAGTTCCGTTTCCCAGTGTTGTAACTCTGCGCGATCCCAGTCCAAATACTTTTCTCTATGTCTTGAATAACCTGTACCGGACTAAACGATACGGTGCCCAAACGACTCGGACTGGACAGATGCGAAATAAAGTTCTAGCTGTAATCTTTGCGGATGGTGAAATCTTTAGTAACTTACGGCTCACTCAAAAAATCCATGATTTACTTGGTGACTCACTTCCGCCTTATGACATGGATACTCTCAAAAATAAAACAGAGGAAGCTGTCGAAACGCTGATTCAAGAAGATGGGGTAATTTACACGCTAGTTCAAGGAGATTCATTGATCTCACTTCAGAATGAGGCTCAGTCAATCCTTTCTGACGAAGCTACCTTTAGAGAATGGCTCAATGAGGTAGCACAAGAAACCCTCACCTATGCAGAGGTATCCAAAGTACTCAAGAAGAAGTAGGTGATCTAATGCATATTTATCGTCTTTGCTTGACGCTGCAAGATCCACTTTACTTTGCCACTCGCGAACTTGGTAGACTTTATGCAACTGAGCGATATTTACACAACTATGCGCTTACCTATGCTTTAGGTTTGTCACGAAGTGGCTACCATGACACGGAACACATTCCCCACTATCAAGAGGAGATAGAACCACTTAATGAACGTGGAATTTACGTTACACCAGCACGTCCCGTAGATTTTTCCTACGTTACTCATACCTATAAGTGGGCTAACCTTAACTCTCATGTTGAAATGGAGCAAATCAGCAAGAATATTCCAACTTATGGACGTATTCGTGAGATAGCCCCTGAAAGCATTTTTGAAGCATACGTAATTGCTTCTGAATCTCTTAACTTACCTACATGGATTCGTTTAGGGAAATGGATGAGTAAGGCTGAAGTAAGGAGCGAAGAACTACGTCAACTTAGACAAGCAGAAGGGGACTTTACTTTCCCCTATCCCTTGAATCCCCTGGATGTCGTGTTTACCCATCAAGTATTGAGCTATGACACCGTAAACATGCCGCCTGTTAGCCTGATTCGTAATGTTCGCTTACAAGGTCATTACTATGAATTTGAAGGGCTGAAAATCCCGGCTCGGATGGTATACCGATTTAGCAGTTAATCCACACCGAGGAGAAACTTGCCCATCATGACGACCCTCAACACTCTCAAAACCACCTCTCCACTCCTGGCATCTACCCATCCTGATCTCAAACTCCTTGTCCTATTTGGCTCCAGAGCTAGAGGTGAGGCAGATCCTAGCAGTGATTGGGACTTTGCCTTTCTCTTAAAACCCGATCGCCCAACTGAACACAAACCCTTCAGTTTTCCTGGCGCTGACCTACTGGATACCCTCTGCAAAATTTTGCACGTATCCGAAGCCGCGATCGACCTTGTAGACCTAAGCACTTGTTCAGAGATTACTGCCCATTTTGTTGCCCGCGATGGGCAGGTGATTTATGAAAAAACACCCGGAGAATTTGCCCAATTTCAGCAGAGTGCCCTTAAAACGAAGGCTGAACTGAAACAGTATCGCCATGCCCAGCGAGAGAAGGTGCTGCAAACCCTTGCCAGGTGGGGAGTATGAGCCAGCTAGACCCAGAAGCGATCGCCCAAAAACTCGGTCGCATGGTTGAACGAATGGATCGACTCAAGCAATTTGAGGAACTAACGCTGGAGGAGTATGTACGAGATGATCTGACGCAAGCTGCGATCGAGCGCCTGTTAGAAACCATTATTGATGCCGCTCTCAGCATTAATAAAACCTTGCTCAAGCGTGCAGCAGGTGTCACTCCCAGAGGCTCAGAATCCTTCAAGAATTTTGAATCTTTCATGCTAATGGGTGAAAACGGTTTCATTTCCACAGAACTTGCGAACCAATTGGCTCCATCGGGTAGCTTTCGTAACGTCTTAGCTCACGAGTATGACGATATTGATCCAGCCCAAGTTTATAACACCATCCAAAAAGCTCTCACCCAGTATCCCCGATACGTTAAAGCGATTCAGAGCTACCTCGATACACTGGAAGAGGATTAACAGCCATGCCACATAGCCTGATCCTAAATCTTGTCCCGACTTCCCCTATCCCTCCTGGCTACCTGACTGGAAAACACCTCCATGCCCTATTCCTAACCCTGGTGAGTTCCGTCGATAAATCCTTGGGCGATCGCCTGCACGAACAAAAAGCCGACAAAGCCTTCACGCTGAGTCCGCTCCAGATGACCAAACAGTCTGGGCGAAATCATCTGTTGCAGTGGGAGCATTCTCGTCCCATCCCGGCTGGCACTCCCTGTTGGTGGCGCATTTCCTTGCTAGACGATCGCTTGTTTAGCCACCTGACCCAGCTTTGGCTCCACCTCAACCCCAGACATCCCTGGCATCTGGGGCCAGCCGATCTGCAAATTACGAGTGTGTTAGGCACCCCCCAGTCCACCCAGCCCTGGGCCAATTTTTCCACCTATGCCCAACTCTATGAACAAGCCTCCGATCGCGATCGCCAAATTGAGTTCACCTTTTGCACCCCCACCGCATTCCGGCAAAGTCAGTTTGATTGCGCTCTCCCCACCCGTGAACACGTCTTCAACAGCCTGCGCCGACGCTGGAATCAATATAGCGGCATGGAGTTCCCAGAAACGGTATTAGAACCCATTTTTCCCAGTTTTTTTGATATTCGGACTGAACTCGTGACTGATTCTCGCAGTAAGTTCATTGGCTGTGTCGGAGCAATGAACTTTCGCATCTTAGGAGACGTTGATCCGCTCACGATTAAGCAAATTAATGCCTTGGCAAATTTCGCCCTGTATAGTGGCATCGGTCGCAAGACACCAATGGGCATGGGCATGACTAGACGATTCTCCCTGTCTCGCGCTTAAGTTTCACACTGACATTTCAAATTATTCATCCCCTACTGCCAACTGGGAAGTAAATTCATGACGATTGGAATTATCGTTTTTTCGAGTGTGGCATTGTTGATCCTGTCTGAATACTTCATGCCTAAACCAAAGAAAACGCCCGAACAAGAATTCGGAGAAGCCATTACCAAGTATTTATCCAAGGGTGTGAAAGTCCGCATTGAGCAGAAAAATGATTGAACCAGATTACATCCCGATCGCCGCGCTCAATCATTACAACTACTGCCCCCATCGGTGCTGGCGCATGTTCTGCCTGGGCGACTTCACCGACAACCAATACACGATTGAAGGCACCAGTCTGCACGATCGCGTCCATACCGTCGGTGAGAACCACCGGGAAGCGGTTTGGCAGATTCGAGCCGTGTGGCTGAAATCAGAACAGTATGGGCTGATCGGCAAAGCCGATTTGATTGAAGCTGAGGATGGGCAGTGGTATCCGGTGGAATACAAGCGCAGCCGGCGCGGCGAGTTTGACAATGATGAACTCCAGGTCTGTGCTCAAGCCCTATGCCTGGAGGAAATGACCGGGCAACCCGTGCCGCAGGGTTACCTCTACTATGCTCAGTCCCATCAACGGCAGTTGGTCACTATCTCAGAGCCGTTGCGTCAGGAGACGATCGCCACCCTGGAAGCCGTCCGCACCCTCTTGCACACAGGCACCATGCCCAAAGCAACGTATACCCCTCGGTGTCAAGGGTGCAGCCTGTTCCAAGCCTGTCTGCCTCAGGCCGTGGAAAAAGTAGGTCGGTATCGCGAAACCAGTTAACCCAAGGAGAAGAGGATGGGAACCGTCTACATTACTCAAGATGATGCCTTTATTGGTAAAACCGATGAACGGCTCCAGGTGCGATCGCACAAGCAAACACTGCTGGATGTTCCACTGCTCAAGGTCGATGGAGTCGTAGTTCTGGGGCGAGCGACGATTTCACCCGCAGCTCTAATGGAATTATTGGAGCGCAAAATTCCCCTCAGTTTTCTGACCGGAACCGGGCGCTTTTTAGGACGGCTGGAGCCACCGTTAACGAAAAACATTTTTGTGCGATCGGCGCAGTGGAAAGCAGCGGAGAATTCACCGCAAGCCGTGCATATCGTCAGGAGCTTTATTCGCGGCAAACTCAAGAACTATCGCAATACGCTCATGCGTGCCCAACGGGAAGCCAGTGATCCGAATTCACCCGCAGTGTCTAAGCTGGCTGAGGGGATTCGGCGGTTGGAGCAGGCGATCGCCCCCATCAACACCACCGAAGCTATTGATGCCTTACGGGGGTTAGAAGGAGCAGGCAGTGCTGCCTACTTCGGCTGTTTTGACCAGCTCATCCGCGCTGATGGCTTCACGTTCACTACCCGCAACAAGCGGCCGCCCACCGATCCAGTCAATGCTCTGTTGAGCTTTGGCTATGCGTTACTGCGGCATGATGTGGAAAGTGCCCTCAATATTGTGGGCTTTGATCCCTACCTGGGGTATCTCCACACGCAGCGCTATGGTCGCCCTTCCCTGGCGCTCGACCTGATGGAAGAATTCCGGCCCTTAGTCGTGGATGCGATGGTGCTGGCGGCAATCAATCGGCGATCGCTCACTCCCACCGACTTCACAACCGAACCCTTGAGTCAAGCCGTATCCCTCTCCGATGACAGCCGCCGCACCTTTTTGCGCCTCTATGAACAGAAGAAACAAGCCAACTTCAAGCATCCCGTCCTGGGCAAACAATGCACCTACCAGGAAGCCTTTGCGATCCAAGCCCGCCTACTGGCAAAATACCTGATGGGCGAAACCGAACAATATCCACCCTTAGTGCTGAAGTAAGTTTTTGGTGCTAGATTTTGAGTTTTTAATTTTCAATTTTGAGTTCTGATTTAGATTTTCAACTCATCCTTCAAATCTCAAACATCAAAACTCTCCTCACTCACCTTTCAAAATTTTCATATGCACTTCGCCATCTCCTATGACATCTCTGAAGATAAACGGCGCACTAAGGTTCATAAGATCCTGAAGTCTTACGGGCAATGGATGCAGTACAGTGTGTTTGAATGCGATCTGACCGAAACGCAGTATGCCAAGTTACGCGCTCGTCTCAATAAGCTGATTAAGCCCGATCAGGACAGCATTCGCTTCTACTTTTTGTGTGCGTGCTGCCACGCTAAAATTGAACGCATTGGCGGCGAACCCGTGCGGGATGATTCCATCTTTTTGGTTTGAGGCGCGAATGGGTCGGTGTGTGTGGACAAAACTCACTTTCAACCGCTAGATCCACGACTTGTTCAAGGTTTTCAGCGATTTTGGAGCGGTTTTCGATCCGCGCAAGCAGTCAAAGGCTTACCAGCGCGGAAATTGAGCTTAAATCATGCGGTCAATTTTGCTGCACTTCAGTTAGGTCAATGCTATGATCGAACCGATTCGCGCGATCGCACCTTGAAAACGAAATATATCAATACTTCTAGCCTCCCGCCGTCGCAAAACCCCCGAATCCCTCACAGGGATTGAAACCGAGAGTGTGCAAGGCAAAATTGCCGCCAAGCAAGGTCGCAAAACCCCCGAATCCCTCACAGGGATTGAAACCTGCTAAGGGGGTGCCCGTCAGGGTCAGCGCGTCTGGGTCGCAAAACCCCCGAATCCCTCACAGGGATTGAAACAGCGAAACCGATAAACCCTATTACTCAAACTATTGTCGCAAAACCCCCGAATCCCTCACAGGGATTGAAACGCTTCTCCTCTGAATCCTTGTGAGGCTTCACTTCCGTCGCAAAACCCCCGAATCCCTCACAGGGATTGAAACACAGCCAATACAGGTTTTGGGGTTGCCTCCAACCTGGTCGCAAAACCCCCGAATCCCTCACAGGGATTGAAACTTAGAAAGTAGGGGCTGAAACCCTTGATATATAAGGTCGCAAAACCCCCGAATCCCTCACAGGGATTGAAACGGGTGCTAATGCCGTAAGCGCCAGTGGCCGCGATCGTCGCAAAACCCCCGAATCCCTCACAGGGATTGAAACTGTGGGTTGGGTTGCTCGCCTGGGGTGCGGCTGGGGCTGTCGCAAAACCCCCGAATCCCTCACAGGGATTGAAACAGCCGACTTGGCTCTGACGAGTCACTAGGAAATCGTCGCAAAACCCCCGAATCCCTCACAGGGATTGAAACGATTTAATGCGACCAAAGGAATTTCTGTCACCTGGTCGCAAAACCCCCGAATCCCTCACAGGGATTGAAACCACTTAAGTCATCCTCACGGGACTCTGATTCAAACACGTCGCAAAACCCCCGAATCCCTCACAGGGATTGAAACAACTCCTTCTGGTGATTGGGCGTGGCAGCGGGGCAGGTCGCAAAACCCCCGAATCCCTCACAGGGATTGAAACGACTACCTCAAACGCTGCACTACCTTGGATGGGCGTCGCAAAACCCCCGAATCCCTCACAGGGATTGAAACGCGGTTGACATTGGCTGCAAACACCGCTTCGGTGTCGCAAAACCCCCGAATCCCTCACAGGGATTGAAACTCAGCACCACAGCGGGCTATAAGTGGCGGCTGCGATCGAGGTCGCAAAACCCCCGAATCCCTCACAGGGATTGAAACTAAGCCAATTCCCCTCAGTGATTGGGGCGAATGGAGTCGCAAAACCCCCGAATCCCTCACAGGGATTGAAACCGAAAGGCTGGGGGGGTGCGGGGGGGTGTCTTTTGCGTCGCAAAACCCCCGAATCCCTCACAGGGATTGAAACTGATTAAGCGCCTGATTGCCTCGCCCCGTTACCGCGTCGCAAAACCCCCGAATCCCTCACAGGGATTGAAACAGCCAGTTGAGCCGCCGTGGGCGATCGCCCGAAGACGGCGCGGGCTTGGTCGCAAAACCCCCGAATCCCTCACAGGGATTGAAACACACTAGAACTGAACCTGTAATCGACTTCTTGAAGGTCGCAAAACCCCCGAATCCCTCACAGGGATTGAAACTAGGTCAGTTTACTGCCTCCAAAGTTCAGCTTCTGTCGCAAAACCCCCGAATCCCTCACAGGGATTGAAACGTAGTGAGTGTATTGTAAGGCCCGTTGCCAGCTTGGCGGGAATGTCGCAAAACCCCCGAATCCCTCACAGGGATTGAAACGGATGCATCGTTTGACAGGCTCAAAAAAGCAGCCCCCGTCGCAAAACCCCCGAATCCCTCACAGGGATTGAAACGATTCCCGTTGGTGTATTCCACAAGCCTGACCAATCTGTCGCAAAACCCCCGAATCCCTCACAGGGATTGAAACAGCAGTGGGTGTTTGCGGTGGTTTAGCTGCCCTCGTCGCAAAACCCCCGAATCCCTCACAGGGATTGAAACAAACTGCGGGCCAAGGGTAGCAAAGAAGTCTTTGAGGTCGCAAAACCCCCGAATCCCTCACAGGGATTGAAACATGGGTGAATTACTAGTAGCCTGTCAACGTCAAGCTGTCGCAAAACCCCCGAATCCCTCACAGGGATTGAAACATGGCCCGTGATACTTCGCGTCGAGGCATGGTTTGTCGCAAAACCCCCGAATCCCTCACAGGGATTGAAACTAACTATGGCTGTAACAATTGTGCGCGAATTTGCCGTCGCAAAACCCCCGAATCCCTCACAGGGATTGAAACCCATAATTCCTCTTTGTTAAATCGTTGATTTCGCTGGTCGCAAAACCCCCGAATCCCTCACAGGGATTGAAACTCATCATCCAGGTAGGTTGATTCGGTCTCATCAAAGTGGGGGTCGCAAAACCCCCGAATCCCTCACAGGGATTGAAACAAAAGCATCTCGTTTAATTGGGCGTTTACACTGCCGTCGCAAAACCCCCGAATCCCTCACAGGGATTGAAACCTCAATCTTGAGGTGAGACACTGAAGCCACAGCAAGTCGCAAAACCCCCGAATCCCTCACAGGGATTGAAACTTCATCCAGCCCCGGATCAATCTCTTGCCCCCCCGTTGTCGCAAAACCCCCGAATCCCTCACAGGGATTGAAACACCCTGGGGCACCGCCTTACTGGTGTATCCCAGGTGTCGCAAAACCCCCGAATCCCTCACAGGGATTGAAACTCCTACCGGGTGGGGGCCGTGTTCCTCCCTACCGCGTCGCAAAACCCCCGAATCCCTCACAGGGATTGAAACCACCAGTGCGGGCTTTTGGTGGCACAACAACGGCGTCGCAAAACCCCCGAATCCCTCACAGGGATTGAAACCGATCTACGCTGGGTGTTTTACACCTTTCGCTGATGTCGCAAAACCCCCGAATCCCTCACAGGGATTGAAACCTGCTGCGTTCAGTGCCCCGGCCACGACCAACCTGTCGCAAAACCCCCGAATCCCTCACAGGGATTGAAACAATACCCTAGTTTCGGCGCTGCAAATTATTGGCAACGTCGCAAAACCCCCGAATCCCTCACAGGGATTGAAACGAGGTAATAGGTTGAGGCAAATTGCCCCGCTGTTGTCGCAAAACCCCCGAATCCCTCACAGGGATTGAAACTATTTTATCGACCGACACAACAGTTTCACCATCTCAAGAAGTCGCAAAACCCCCGAATCCCTCACAGGGATTGAAACGTCGCACACGCGGCCCAACAAGGGAGTTTGATAGGGTCGCAAAACCCCCGAATCCCTCACAGGGATTGAAACAGAACAGCCAAACAAACACCGCTACAGCCACACTGAGTCGCAAAACCCCCGAATCCCTCACAGGGATTGAAACCAGCCCGTTGGTCGTGGTGTGAAACCTTTGTATGGCGTCGCAAAACCCCCGAATCCCTCACAGGGATTGAAACTCAACTGCCCAAACGGGCAACCAAGGCAGATGTCGTCGCAAAACCCCCGAATCCCTCACAGGGATTGAAACCGGAGCGAGAGGAAATCTCGAACCAAATCCGTACCGTCGCAAAACCCCCGAATCCCTCACAGGGATTGAAACGCCGCTACTCAGTCTGGCGTGTGGGCTGTAGGGCGTCGCAAAACCCCCGAATCCCTCACAGGGATTGAAACCAAAGATTGGCTACCCAAGCCTGTAATTGGGTTATGTCGCAAAACCCCCGAATCCCTCACAGGGATTGAAACAAGTCGTAACACTCATCAACAAAAATGGCGATAAATCGCAGTCGCAAAACCCCCGAATCCCTCACAGGGATTGAAACGATTGTATAAGTTCGATAAAGTTTCACACAGCCACGTCGCAAAACCCCCGAATCCCTCACAGGGATTGAAACCTGCTTGATGGAATTACAAATTAATTCCATTTAATTGTCGCAAAACCCCCGAATCCCTCACAGGGATTGAAACGGGTAACTGGAACGTAGGTCAAACCAGCGTTTGGAGGTCGCAAAACCCCCGAATCCCTCACAGGGATTGAAACGCAACGCTAAACGGAAAATGGTTTAAGGCCACTGCGTCGCAAAACCCCCGAATCCCTCACAGGGATTGAAACTCTTCATTACCAGCGTTGCCGCTGTCTTCACTATCGTCGCAAAACCCCCGAATCCCTCACAGGGATTGAAACAAGTGAGCAACGCTGAAGCTTATCTAGATTACTTGTCGCAAAACCCCCGAATCCCTCACAGGGATTGAAACACTAGGGACGTTTACCTTCGCATTGCCGAACTGTACCGTCGCAAAACCCCCGAATCCCTCACAGGGATTGAAACAGCGATCCACAGCACCCCATCGGGAAACCGTTTGAGTCGCAAAACCCCCGAATCCCTCACAGGGATTGAAACCAGCTACGCCATTGTAGGCTTGCTGATAGCCCGATACGTCGCAAAACCCCCGAATCCCTCACAGGGATTGAAACAGATCGAGTGAGCGGTAGGCGGTAGAGGCTTCGCAGTCGCAAAACCCCCGAATCCCTCACAGGGATTGAAACTAATACTCCTTTGCCTCACGGTGCTGGGTTGTGGTGGTCGCAAAACCCCCGAATCCCTCACAGGGATTGAAACCATTAAATCTTTGCCGCCTGGGGTGCTGGAGACAATCTAGTCGCAAAACCCCCGAATCCCTCACAGGGATTGAAACAATGAAGGTATGCAACCCTTGTATATTCAGCGCCCTGGCGTCGCAAAACCCCCGAATCCCTCACAGGGATTGAAACCGCTTTGTTCGGCCTCACATTGCTCTTTCCATTCGGTCGCAAAACCCCCGAATCCCTCACAGGGATTGAAACGGGGAAAAGTACAATTGCCCACTTAGCGAATATGGTCGCAAAACCCCCGAATCCCTCACAGGGATTGAAACTTGTTCAAAAGTTACCTGGGCAGTGTGAAAGGTAAACCGTCGCAAAACCCCCGAATCCCTCACAGGGATTGAAACGAAGCTTCAATATTAATTCAGTATAAGAAGGGAGGGTCGCAAAACCCCCGAATCCCTCACAGGGATTGAAACCGATCGTGAGAATAATTTCTTCGTCTGCCGGGGCAGTCGCAAAACCCCCGAATCCCTCACAGGGATTGAAACGGGCTTATCGGCAGAAAAGGCCAACGAAGTGATTGGTCGCAAAACCCCCGAATCCCTCACAGGGATTGAAACGCAATGGAGATTTCTACCCGCCCATACAGATAATCTGCAAGTCGCAAAACCCCCGAATCCCTCACAGGGATTGAAACCTGTTTTATCGTCATAAGCAATATCAACCGCGAAGTCGCAAAACCCCCGAATCCCTCACAGGGATTGAAACGATAACAACGCTCGCCTCGACATCCCTGTAGTAACGGTCGCAAAACCCCCGAATCCCTCACAGGGATTGAAACTTCCTGGTTTGCCCTCCGCCTCATTCGCCTTCTTCTGTCGCAAAACCCCCGAATCCCTCACAGGGATTGAAACCAAATTACGGCCCCTACTATCAATCTAACGGGCGTCGCAAAACCCCCGAATCCCTCACAGGGATTGAAACGAGCAGGCGATCAACAGAGGCTTGCGCCATCCCCGGTCGCAAAACCCCCGAATCCCTCACAGGGATTGAAACTCTGTGGCATTAGTCCCTCCGTCGCCATCCTTGTGTCGCAAAACCCCCGAATCCCTCACAGGGATTGAAACGAAAGCTGTGTCGCAACAGGCAGGGCAGGCGCTCTCGTCGCAAAACCCCCGAATCCCTCACAGGGATTGAAACGGCGGCGCGATCGCGGCTTATCACTCCAAGGATTAACCGTCGCAAAACCCCCGAATCCCTCACAGGGATTGAAACAAAACCGACGGGCCGCCTCCACCGCCGAATGCTGCGTCGCAAAACCCCCGAATCCCTCACAGGGATTGAAACAGGCTGTTCGATCCAAGGCGTACCACCCACCCACGTCGCAAAACCCCCGAATCCCTCACAGGGATTGAAACAGAGGCGATCGCAATGCTGCCACCACCGGGCGCGACTGTCGCAAAACCCCCGAATCCCTCACAGGGATTGAAACGCGATATCGCCCAACCCGCATTGATGCAGGCGGAGGCGGTCGCAAAACCCCCGAATCCCTCACAGGGATTGAAACTACGCATTTGACCGGGGTTTCGATTGCGACTCAGGTCGCAAAACCCCCGAATCCCTCACAGGGATTGAAACTTAGAGTAATTTGCTCTTCGATTGGATTCCCAAAGGTCGCAAAACCCCCGAATCCCTCACAGGGATTGAAACGCGATGCCCTCGCAGGAATTCACGTTGCCCAGTGCGTCGCAAAACCCCCGAATCCCTCACAGGGATTGAAACGGAGCTAAAGGCATTCATCACCACGCGGGAAGACTGTCGCAAAACCCCCGAATCCCTCACAGGGATTGAAACGAAATATCTGTCCCAGATTGCCGCGCGGGTTTATCGTCGCAAAACCCCCGAATCCCTCACAGGGATTGAAACCCGGTGGGCGCGGAGGTTGGAGATCGCGGCTGCAAGTCGCAAAACCCCCGAATCCCTCACAGGGATTGAAACGCAATGACGATTGATGACCACGTTGCCGCTAATCGCTACGCTCGTCGCAAAACCCCCGAATCCCTCACAGGGATTGAAACCAAACAGTTGCCACCGACGACGATCGCGGATTGGGGTCGCAAAACCCCCGAATCCCTCACAGGGATTGAAACTACACGTTTGATGCGGAGGAATCACCGTGGGGTCTGGGGGTCGCAAAACCCCCGAATCCCTCACAGGGATTGAAACACGCACTTGCAAAATCAGACTGAAGTTCAACGTAAGTCGCAAAACCCCCGAATCCCTCACAGGGATTGAAACAAGCAAATGGCTTTTGGAGATTCTTACGCGCCCCGCGACCCCGTCGCAAAACCCCCGAATCCCTCACAGGGATTGAAACCATAATCTTAGGTAAGTATTAGCTTGGTCGTTTTCTGTCGCAAAACCCCCGAATCCCTCACAGGGATTGAAACTTGCCAGTAGGGAGATCCATAGGCTGCGATCCTGAGTCGCAAAACCCCCGAATCCCTCACAGGGATTGAAACTCAGTGATGGAATTACCAGCAGCGATCGCGACGACATGTCGCAAAACCCCCGAATCCCTCACAGGGATTGAAACAAGAGTGAGTCATACAGGCAATGGGCACGGCTCAGTCGCAAAACCCCCGAATCCCTCACAGGGATTGAAACTTTGTATTTGGAATTGTTGAAGCTGTAGAGGGTTGTCGCAAAACCCCCGAATCCCTCACAGGGATTGAAACCCGGTGCTCCTCCTGGTGGCTACGGTAGACCACCGGGGGGTCGTCGCAAAACCCCCGAATCCCTCACAGGGATTGAAACCACGGTGGGGCCGGATGCATCGGGGGATTGATTTAGGTCGCAAAACCCCCGAATCCCTCACAGGGATTGAAACCCCGGCATAGGCGCGTTAGTGGGCACCCCGACGGAGGTCGCAAAACCCCCGAATCCCTCACAGGGATTGAAACGGAGCCAAATACAAAGATTTGCTTGGGCGCAAGTTGGTCGCAAAACCCCCGAATCCCTCACAGGGATTGAAACGTAGACTTCAATCCGGCAGCGGGAACTCCGCTTGGTCGCAAAACCCCCGAATCCCTCACAGGGATTGAAACAACACCTTCATTGGCAATTCGTGTGCCTTGCCGCAATGTCGCAAAACCCCCGAATCCCTCACAGGGATTGAAACGTATTAACCGCATAGGGTGCAATCAACTGACCAACCAGTCGCAAAACCCCCGAATCCCTCACAGGGATTGAAACTTGATGGTTGTGCTTCCTAACTGCAACGCTACAGTTGTCGCAAAACCCCCGAATCCCTCACAGGGATTGAAACTTGGAATTCCCAGGCGCTGGAATGGACGCGGATCTGTCGCAAAACCCCCGAATCCCTCACAGGGATTGAAACGACAACCCTGAGATCGATCAATTAGCCGAACAGTGTCGCAAAACCCCCGAATCCCTCACAGGGATTGAAACGTGTGTTACTCGTTCACCACACGGGCAAAGTCACGTCGCAAAACCCCCGAATCCCTCACAGGGATTGAAACGCAACCATTTCTGTTAGTCCTTGATTATTAGTTGTGTCGCAAAACCCCCGAATCCCTCACAGGGATTGAAACTCGTCCCAATCGTAAATAGAACAACGCCCACCCCGACCGTCGCAAAACCCCCGAATCCCTCACAGGGATTGAAACGTATTGGAAAACGTCCCAGAGATGCTTAGAAAGCAGTCGCAAAACCCCCGAATCCCTCACAGGGATTGAAACGAGTTTTTCTAAATCCAGCTTGAGGGCATTAACCGTCGCAAAACCCCCGAATCCCTCACAGGGATTGAAACTGCGGCATGGTCTGCCGCACTCCTCACAGTGCCAGTTGGTCGCAAAACCCCCGAATCCCTCACAGGGATTGAAACGAATTGCAGGGCTGTGGTGAGGGTGAGAGTTTTGTTGTCGCAAAACCCCCGAATCCCTCACAGGGATTGAAACAAGTGTCGAACGCCAAGTCACGAGAGAGGAACTCTGTCGCAAAACCCCCGAATCCCTCACAGGGATTGAAACAGCGGAAATTAATAGCTCTCACTACCTCTCCTACCGTCGCAAAACCCCCGAATCCCTCACAGGGATTGAAACTCTTTAGAGCGAGGTGGAAAACCCAACGAGCGGCTTGTCGCAAAACCCCCGAATCCCTCACAGGGATTGAAACCGAGTTCAGTAAAGGTGAAGGGGATACGATCAAAGTGTCGCAAAACCCCCGAATCCCTCACAGGGATTGAAACCAATTAATAATTCAGGGTAAACAATTTGATTGGTGGTCGCAAAACCCCCGAATCCCTCACAGGGATTGAAACGAATTTTTGTTGAATATCTCAGAATTCCCTCACAGGTCGCAAAACCCCCGAATCCCTCACAGGGATTGAAACGCCCCGGCTCAACGCTTAGAAGAAAAGGGTTTGCGACGCAAACCCCCCGAATCCCTCACAGGGATTGAAACAGCATTGTGGATGGACTGCTAACTCTCTGCGCTTGGGTCATTTCAGCCATTATCATCGGCTGCTTGACTTCCTTTAAAGCAGCGATCGCAGCCTCAGCAATAGTTCACTTCGCCGTAAAATTTCTCGCCCACTTCAATCAGGACTGAGTTTACCTCAACGCCTGATCCACGCCACTGACCAGGAAAGGCTAGAAACTGAAAATCTTTGAACCATTAATACCGAGGCTGACAATCATCAAAGCTTAAGCACTCACTGTCGAGAAATCCAGCCAACGCCATCTCTAACACAGCTTCAACCGGATATTCAATTTCAGCCGCGCGTCGCTCAAATGACTCCCGGATCTTGTCAGGCAGTGCTGCCAGGATCATCCGAGCCGCAACAGGACTAAGATGCTGTGTTGTTTCCTGTTGCGCAAGGGGTTGCATGGTTAGTCTCTCATTGGTATGCGGACATTGTACGGAGGTTCACTGAGATTCAGGATCACCCGTTCTAAATCCGATGATAACGCTCTCCACTGCATGAAGTCGAGCGTATACGTTGCAATCACGACATCGTGATGAGCATAATCTTGCAACCAGGACCATGTTAAAGCTTTATGCCCACCCTTAAACCGTTCTTTGATATCTTGAGCCTTGCCAACATATAACAGCCCATCATGCCGATGACGCACAGCATAAAGACCTGGCTTGGTTGTCAGGTCGGCAAAATCCCGACTGATTGCAGCACATTCAGCCAATGGCAGACTGAGCAAGTTTTCCAAAATCGTGCGGGCCAGTCCTTCAATTTCATTCATGGCTTGCAGTCAGTTGATCCAGCTCATCCAATAATTTGGTAATCCGATCGCGCTTCTTGCGATCGCCCCAGGTTTCACTCTTCCGCAATCGCTTGCTAATCTCACCTAACCGCTCAACCAGTACCTGCTCAGGAGCCGATGCTGACTCTGGTGTTAGGTTTTTAATGGCTACCTTAATTTCATTCAAGGATAGATTCTTGGCAACTGCCTGCTTCAGCAACTGCCCCCGTTGGGCCTCATCTTTTACCCGCGCGATCGCGCGGGCCTTCGTAAATTCAAGCTTTCCTTGGCGTAGCACCGCCAACACATCCCCGGGCAGATTCAGCAACGGCAACCGATTGACCCGAAATGATTCGGCACTGAAGCGCCCCACCACCGAAAGCAGCGACTCAATCACTTCTAGTTGACGGATAACGTTATCCGTCAATTCCTGGCCTCGTTTTTTCGCATTCGCAGCCTGGTTGAGAACTGCGATCACTTCATTAGTCGTGCCATTCAAGTCAATCGCCAACAATTGCAAAATCCCCTCAGTTTCTTCCACTGGGTTGAGGTCGTCTCGTTGCAGGTTCTCGATCAACGCCACTTGAAGGGCTTGGCGATCGTCAAACTCCCGAACTACGACTGGAACCGCTTGTAGCTCCAACACCTGGGCCGCTCGGTAACGTCTCTCCCCAGCAATTAATTCGTAACCCGTTCCTACTGGACGCACCAACAGCGGCTCCAAGATACCGTGCTCTTTTACCGATTGAGTCAGCTGCGCCAGTTTTTCTGGGTCGAAGTAGCGTCGAGGTTGGTGCTTCGGCAGCACAATTTGATTAATCGGCACAGTATTGGTTACCGGTTCCTCCTTGACCTCCATGCTAAATAAGTCAGTTACTCCCCGCATTTTGGGCACTTGAGGACGTTTACTGGGCACTACAAAGCCTCCATACCTTGAGCAATTTCATTGAGGATTGCCACCGACGGGTGCTTTGGCGCATAAACCGCAAGGGGCTGCCGTGCCATTGCGGCATCAGCAAACGCAGTTGCCCGAGGAATTGGCGAATACACAGTCGCGATCGGAGACAATTGTTCTCTTAACGCCCCTAAGATTGCTTTATCCTGGCTGGCGTTGTTGAAAATTGTGGGCACAACCCCTGCGATCGCCAAATCCCGATTGAGGTGCTTTCTCACCTTCTTAATCGTATCAAGCAATAGCTCTGTCCCCTTAAATGCCTTGAAGTGAGTCTGAATGGGAATTAGCACATGAGTGGATGCCGTGAGGGCCAGGATGCTCAAGACCCCCAAACTAGGTGGACAATCAATCAGCACAAAGTCGTAATTTGAGCGTTCCGCCTCCAAAACGTCCTTCAGCCGTAGTTCTCTTGCCATCACAGAGGCCAACTGCAGCTCTGCTGCACTCAAAGTAATGTTGGCCGGAGCAAGGGCCATGTTATGTAGCCCCTGATAAATCGGCAAGGGACTATCCTCTTCCAGGATGGCATTCGCAATGGTCTGCTCCAACTCGTGGGGTTCTAGACCCATAAAGGTGGTGAGGGATGCTTGCGGATCAACATCAACTAAAAGCATCCGGTGTCCACGGAGGGCTAAATGGTAGCCGAGATTCATTGCCACCGTTGTTTTACAGACACCACCTGCTTGGGGTCATTGAAGCGTCGCTGCAACGAGGGGAAATTAGCCCAAAACACCTTC
>ERZ1066116.208-NODE-208-length-23982-cov-13.825678_pt1:2500-23982 | contig 23982 bp, 24 predicted proteins | sample MGYA00382763_ERZ1066116 | MGnify/ENA primary metagenome ERZ1066116 (study PRJEB33369, sample SAMEA5778346) | biofilm metagenome | biome: Industrial cooling water; feature: Water cooling tower basin; material: Biofilm | place: United Arab Emirates...
ATTTCTCTGTAGTGACGCTCACTACCATAGGTTATGGCGATTTTGCCCCTAAAACAGACACAGGAAAGCTTTTCACCGTTATTTATATATTGTTGGGCATAGGGATAATATTGAGCTTTATAAACACTGTTTATACCCACTACTCAGAGATGAATAAGAGAAGAAAGCATCAGCAAGAATGAGAGTTTGTTGCTATGTTATGTTTTGTAGAGAACACTCTTGCGCACATATCCTTGGTGGCCGGCCCATTTCACTTTGCACCATATTCCTTCAGTATCGACCACAGACACGCGAGTGCCTTTAGGCAAATTTCCCAATAGTTTTGCCCCAGCAGAGGGTTCGCTCATAATTAATGCCGTGTTTTTCACACATATCATTTTGGGTGGATTGATGTATATTTCGCCATAGTTTACTATATAAAACATGGCCAACAAGAATAGTATGTAGAAAAAAGGGCTTGTATTGGAAATACCTTTAATAAAAATTTTGTTTGTAACTACAGCCAAAAAATACACAAACACAAAGCCTAAGAGCCCAAATAGTATTTCATCGTGGTAGTTTCTATAAATGTTGGCAAAAAACTCCAAATCAGAGTATTGATATCCTTCTAATTTTTCCTTTTCTGCTATTTCGCGCATTTTATTAAATACTTTTTTATCGGGATAATTTTCATAAAAGGTATTTAAAAAATATAGTGCATCGGCATTTTCGCCCAGAGCTTCTTTGATATAGGCCATTTTAAGCAGGCTTTGAGGAGTGTATTTATTGTATTTAGAAAACAGCTCTGCATATATTTTGTACGATTCTGTATATTTTTTCTTAGTAAACAATTGGTCGGCCTGGCTCAACATATTTTCAACGCTATTTTGAGCATTGCATAGGGAGATGAGGGATAAAAGCGAAAAAAAAATAAATATTTTTGTTGTAAGTCTTTGCATATTAAAATCAGTCCATTAGTTTTGCAGTCCCAAATTTAAACGGGGTCAGTAAAACGACAAAAAATAAAATAAAAAATATAAGATTTCGTAGCTCAGCTGGTAGAGCACATCACTTTTAATGATGGGGTCCTGGGTTCGAATCCCAGCGAAATCACTTTGAAGCCTTGAATTTGTAATTCAGGGCTTTTTATTTATATATGAGAATTATGATTTTTCAAATCTGTAAAAAGTAAAGGCTGCCCTAAAAGACAGCCTTTCTCTTTTTATAAATTTTAGTTAGTAATAACCACTACTTAGCATAAGCCACTGAGCGCATTTCACGTATCACAGTCACTTTGATTTGGCCGGGATACTGCATTTCTTTTTCAATTTTCTGAGAAATGTCGTACGACAACATTCCTGCTTTTTCATCAGCAATTTTATCGGCATCTACAATAATGCGTAGCTCACGACCAGCCTGCATGGCATAGCACTTAGAAACTCCGTCAAACGAAAGCGCAAGTGCTTCCAGGTCGTTTAGTCGTTTTAAATACGACTCTGCCACTTCGCGCCTAGCACCCGGGCGAGAACCTGATATGGCATCGCAAGCTTGTACGATAGGCGAAATAAGTGAGGTCATCTCTATTTCATCGTGGTGAGCACCTATGGCATTACAAATTTCAGGATGCTCTTTGTATTTCTTGGCCATTTCCATGCCCCAAATAGCATGTGGTAAATCGCTTTCTTCTGTGGCTACTTTGCCTATATCGTGAAGCAAGCCGGCTCTCTTGGCCATTTTAGGATTCAAGCCTAGTTCAGCTGCCATGATTCCGCAAAGTTTGGCCACTTCGCGGGAGTGTTGCAGTAGGTTTTGGGCATAAGACGAACGGTATTTCATCCTACCTACCATTTTTATCAATTCCGGATGCAAACCATGTACACCTAGGTCGATACACGTGCGCTCACCTACTTCGGCTATATCGTCTTCTATATCTTTGCTGGTTTTGTTTACCACTTCTTCAATTCTGGCAGGGTGAATGCGCCCATCAGCAACCAATCTGTGGAGAGAAAGACGAGCTATTTCTCGCCTCACGGGGTCAAAACCTGAAATAATGATGGCTTCCGGAGTGTCGTCTACGATGATTTCTACACCTGTAGCGGCTTCCAAAGCCCTGATGTTTCGTCCTTCGCGACCTATGATTTTACCTTTTATCTCATCGCTTTCTATGTTAAACACCGACACACAGTTTTCTACCGCTTGTTCGGCAGCTGTGCGCTGAATGGTTTGGATGATGATTTTTTTTGCTTCTTTGGTCGCTGTAAGCTTTGCTTCTTCTACTATTTCTTTAATATATGACGAGGCCCTGCTTTGTGCTTCTGATTTCAGGTTTTCTACCAATTGCTCACGAGCCTCTTCTACTGTGAGGTTTGCCATTTTTTCCAAGTGCGACACATGCGATAGGCGAAGTTTTTCAACCTCTTCTGATTTTTTCTTCAATGCCTCTTGTTGTGTATGTACTTGGTCTTTCAGCTGGTCTAGCTCTGTTTCTTTTCTGCTGATGTTTTGCTGCTGTTGGTTGAGCGATTGCTCTCTTTGCTTAATCTTTGTCTCGTTTTGGATGATGATGTTTTTCTTGCGATTGGCCTCTTCCTCAAACTCAGTTTTGAGTTTGAGATAGTGTTCTTTAGCTTCAAGCATACGGTCTTTTTTGATGCTTTCGGCTTTGATTTCAGCCTCGCGAAGTATCAATTCTGCCTTTTCTTTGGCTTCAGATTCTTTTTTGGAAAGGTCTTTCGAAAGGATGGTTTTCGAGATAAAAAAACCTGCTCCGGCACCTAAGGCAGCCAAAGCAGCATAAATTAGTATATCCATTTAGTTAATAAGGGTTTTATTAACAAGGATAAAAATCGGGAATGGCTGTAGTATTTATGAGCTAATAGACTTAGAAATCAAAGAATTCAAATACGAAAGCTTGTCGGTGAGCTGTTGTTCTGCAACCGCTGTAGCGTTTTCTTTTTTTATTTTCTGTACCAAACTATCGAAGGCTACCATTGCCAACAAATCCTGCCTGTCTTCAATCTGATATTGGTCTTTGAATGCTTTAAGTGTTTCATTGAGCAGTCGTCCTGCTGTTCTGAGTACCTCCTCTTCGTTTTCGTCCACTTTCATGGGGTAGTCCCTATCGCCAATGCGTATTTTGATAGATAATATTCCCATGTATTGTCAATTACATTTTATTTAAATAAGCCAAACCTTTTTCTATCTCCTTGATGTATTCGTTTATTTTAAGTTTATACTCTGCCGATAGTTTTTTGTCTTCGGCTACGACAGTTGCAATTTTAGATATTTTATATTGATTTTGAAAATTTTTGAGCTCATCGTTCTTCAGGTCTATTTGTTTACGAAGCACATCATTCTCGTTTTTACAAGCCTTCAGTTCCTCGTGTATGTAGTAATATTGCTCCAAAAGCTTTTTGATTTTGGTTTCCAGATGTTCAACCTTTAAAGCAATACTTTCACTCGACATGATTAATTGGCTTGCAGACTGGTAAAATAAACATAAAAATATGGTACTTGCAAAAAATAGTGTTTTGTGCCAATTTTTAAAAACTAATCGATAGCTATTGCCACTAAATCATTAATTTCACAACAAATAATTCCCAACTTTACTTTTGTATAAAAAAATCAATTAACACCATGTGGAAATTTCTTAGAACAGTGCTTGCTATGTTCATAGCACTTATTCTTTTCAGCTTTTTGGCCTTGTTTGTTTTGGTAGGGATAGGTACTGCTCTTTCTTCGGACAAAGAAGTAGTGCAAGTGAATGACAATTCGGTATTGCTATTGAATTTGGATGTTCCAATACTAGAAAAAGAAGTTGAAAATCCTTTTGAGGGGCTAGACTTGCCTTTTGCGTCAGACAAAGGAGGTGTGGGTTTGATAGAACTGCGAAGAGCCATAGCCGCTGCCAAAAGTGACGATAGAATCAAAGGAATATTTCTTTCAGTAAGCGAGGTGCAAACAGGCATTGCCACTGTGGAAGAACTGAGAAGTGCGTTGCTTGATTTTAAAACTACAGGGAAATTTATTTATGCCTACGCTGAGACCTATTCGGAAGGAGCTTATTATTTGGCTTCCTCTGCCGATAAAATATACCTCAATCCTTCAGGGCTTTTAGAACTAAACGGCTATGGCTACAGGCTCATGTTTTTTAAAGGTTTGTTTGAAAAATTAGACATAAAGCCTGAAATATTCAAAGTGGGCGATTACAAAAGTGCTATCGAACCTTTTGTGCTTGATAAAATGAGCGACTATAACAGAGAGCAAACCCTCTCTTACTTGGGTTCGATGAACAACTACATGCTCCAAAACATAGCAGAAAGTAGGGGTTTGAGGTTTGAAAAAGTGAAATTAATATCTGACTCAATGTTAGTGCACAATCCCCAAGATGCCCTTAAGCACAAAATTGTAACCGATGTGGCCTACTATGATGAGTTTTTGAATGAAATACGCCTCACTTTAGGTTTGAAAGAATCACAAAAAATAAGTTTTATCACTTACGGGAAATATAAAAATTCTGTTTCTGATGCTGAAAATAAATCAACAAACAAAGTGGCAGTGATAGTGGCTCAAGGAGATATAGAATCGGGCAAGAGCGATGAAGAAACCATTGGCTCAGACGATTTGGCAGAAGAAATACGCAAAGTGAGGCTTGATTCGACAATTAAAGCTGTGGTGCTTCGCATAAACTCGCCCGGAGGCAGTGCCATGGCATCGGATGTGATGTGGCGCGAGGTAACACTCACTGCCAAGAAAAAGCCTATCGTGGCTTCTATGTCTGACGTAGCTGCTTCGGGTGGCTACTACTTGGCGATGGGTTGTACCAAAATTGTAGCACAACCCAACTCTATCACGGGTTCTATCGGGGTGTTTGGTTTGCTGTTCAATATCAAAGATTTCCTGAAAAATAAGCTTGGAATCACAACAGACGGAGCCAAAACAGGGCTTTTTTCGGATATTGGCACACCTACGCGCGACCTTACTCCATACGAGCGCAAAGCCATTCAAGAAGAGGTAAATATGATATACGAAGACTTCACTACCAAGGCGGCCGAAGGCCGCCATATGAATGTTGCGGATTTGAAAAAAGTAGCCTCAGGCAGGGTGTGGAGCGGACTGGAAGCCAAACAAAACGGATTGGTGGATGAGTTAGGCGGCTTGGATGCAGCTATCGCCATAGCTGCAAAAGAGGCAAAAATAGACAGCAGTTACAAAGTAGTTTATTTACCGGAAAGCAAAAATTTTCTCGAGAAAGTGCTTGACGATTTCCAAAAAGATGCAGCCATCAAAAAGCTAAAAACGGAGTTGGGGCCATATTATAGCACCTATAAAAATCTAGCCTCAATCAGAAAAATGGAAGGCATTCAAGCGAAACTTCCGTATAAGGTAGAGTGGAGGTAGATAATACTATAAAGTATAATGTTTATTTAATTGGAAAAGAATCATATTATATATAATATGGGACTACAAGTAATACAAGATGGATATGGGAACAATACAGGAATATTTGTTCCTATCACCGATTGGGATGTAATCATTCAAAAGCACCAAGATCTTAAAGCTTTGGTTAATTTAGAGCCCTCTCCTAAAAAGAAACTATCTCAACTGGCTGGAAAACTCTCAAATAAAACGACTAAAGCGATGCAAAAACACGTAGCTGAAAGCCGAAACGAATGGGAAAAACGACAACATAACCAATTTTAATGGATGGGCTATTTATTGGACTCCAATGCGGTTATCAATTATTTAGGTGCTTCTTTCTCTCCCAAGGGTATGGCGTTTCTCAATAGCATTGTTGATAGTGAGCCTATAATTTCTGTTATGACAAAAATGGAAACTCTGGGGTATCAATTTGAATCTATCGAAGAACAAACAGTAGTGGAAGCCTTTGTGAATGGTTCTACTATACTAAATATTAACAATGAAATAGTAAACGAAACCATAGCCATACGCAAAAACGAAAAAAATGAAGCTCCCCGATGCCATCATTGCTGCTACAGCTCTCGTGTATGACCTAATTCTCATTACGAGAAATACCTCAGATTTTAAACATATTCATGGATTAAGTCTTATTGATCCTTATTCACTTTAGCATAATCTATCCCAAATTAAAACCAACTTCATAATAAAATATGACTTCTATCAGAAAAATGGAAGGCATTCAAGCGAAACTTCCGTATAAGGTAGAGTGGAGGTGATACGATTTGATGTATTTGTATAAAATGATAGAATGAAGAAGATTTACAGGTAAAAGTAAATCTTCTTCATTTCCATTCTCTTTATTCTTTAAGTCAGTTATAACTTTATTCCCATTTTTTCCCCCAGTTCTTTCAAGTCTTTTTCCACGGGCGGAAGTAGATAAATTCCTTCCTTAAGCCTTATTGAAGACTCCAAACGCTCGTAATCGCCCGGAATTTGCACTTTTTCTCCCTCCACAGCTGCTGCATTTCTAAAAGTACTTATCCAATTGTCCATGTGCTGCTTAAATTCTTCTTTGGGTCGAAAACCGTCTATGCGCATGGCTCCGAAAAAATGCCCTATTCCTTCACCTACCGGATTTTCGGGAAGCGGTAAAAAGCTCACAAAAGGCGGCACCCAAGGGCCATAGTTTGCGCCTGACAACACCGCAGAAAAAATATCGACCCAAGCACCCAAGCAATAGCCTTTGTGGCTGCCATGGTCGCGGTCGCCACCCAAAGGCAACAGTGCGCCACCACTTTTCAATTCATGTGGATTGGTAGATATATTTCCCGTTTTGTCTTGTATCCAGCCTTCGGGAGCTTCCAAGTTTTTTCTCTGCAATATTTCCAGCTTGCCGTTGGCTGCCGTGGTGGTGGCAAAGTCTGCCACAAAAGCCGGCTGTTTATCGGCCGGAATGGCTACGGCTATGGGATTTGTACCCAAAAGCCGCTGTGTGGCAAAGGTAGGGGCTACCAATGGACTTGCATTGGTCATGGCCATGCCTATCATGTCGTGTTCCATCGCCATCATGGCATGGTAACCGGCTATGCCAAAGTGATTGGAGTTTTTCACCGAAACCCAACCGCTGCCCACTTTTTCGGCTTTTTCTATGGCCACTTTCATGGCCTTGGGTGCTACCACCAGTCCCAAACCGCCATCACCATCTACCACTGCCGTACTTGGGGTTTCGTGCACCACTTTTACCTCAGGCATAGGATTGATTCGGTTGTTTTCCCACAGGCGCACATAGCCCGAAAGCCTGGCCACACCATGAGAATCTACGCCCCTCAAATCGGCCGAAAGCAACACTTCGGCTGCCAAACGAGCATCCTGTGAGGGGCAACCCATTTTTATAAAAATCTTTTCTGCAAATTCTTTTAGCTTTGTGTAGGAATAGGTTTGTTTTGCTTCCATAATCAAAATAGCTGCGGCCTTTTATCTTTAAATATTTTAATTTTCAATATCAGAATGCAAATCAATACGAAAAGCAAGCCTTTTCAAATCGGAATTAATATTTTATTGTTTGGTGCAGGTGTTTTTTTACTTTATCTCGCCTTTAGGAAACAAAATATCAACGAAATTTTCAATGCCATAGCCAATGCCAATTTGTGGATGGTTATTCCTGTATTGGTGGCTTCTGTGGCAGGCTTGGCTTTTCGAGCACTGCGCTGGAAACTCATTATGGAGCCTCTCGATATCAAACCTTCTTTTGTGAACTCGTTTAGCTCTATGATGGTGGGCTATGCAGTGAACTATGCAGTGCCAAGAGTGGGAGAAATTTCACGCTGTGTGGCTTTAGGAAAAAAAGAAAATAAACCGGCTACATCGCTCTTTGGCACAGTCATGGCAGAGCGTTTGGCCGATTTGGCGATGCTGGGCATAGTGATTTCACTCACATTTTTTGTGAATTTCGATTCTATTCAATATTTCTTTGCAGAAAATATTTTTGGTCCGATTGGCACATTTTTTAAAGAAAAGTTCTTCAAAAACGAAATAATGACCGCCATAACCCTTACCGGATTGGCATTGATTGGGTATTTGCTATTTTCCTACCTGAAAAAAAACACCCAGCAAACAGACGAAAAACTCTCTGATTTGGACAAAATGGTAGATGAAACTTGGAACGGACTCACGGCATTTATCCAAATGAAAAAATGGGGCTTGTTTATTGTTTATACATTAATAATATGGGTTGCCAACTTTTTCACATCGTATTTGTGGTTGTTGTCTTTTGAAGAAACCAAAACATTTCCCTTGGCCGCAGGCATCACCATTTATGCCATAAGTACCGTGGCGAGGTCTGTACCTATTCAGGGCGGTGCTATGGGTGCATATCACTATTTAGTGACCCAAGGCTTGGCTACATTTGGTGTCGGTGCAGTGGTGGGCAATGCCTATGCGATAGTGAACCACGGCAGCCAAATGGTATTGCAGTTGAGTTTAGGTGCTGTGTGTGGACTTTATTTATTATTAACAAAGAATAAAGTAGCTGAAAATGTGGAGCAAAGTGAACATTTGGCGAGCTAGTGGTGTCTCTAGAATAATATAGATAGTGCTAGTAAATCTACGCCAACGATGCGTCTTTTTACAAATCCTCTCCCAATATTTTACCGGAATTTTTTAGATACACAGCCTCTTCATCCGCTATCACTTCCGGATTGTATATAAAATTTGGAAAATCAGGAAGCTGCCAAACCCATTTCATGAGGGATAAGTTTTTATTTTTATCAACAATGTCGTTAGGTTAAGACTGATTGCTCTTATCTCTCTTTTTCTCTCACAGAGAGGCAGAGAACGCAGAGGGGATTTTAAATATGTTGGGCTGAGGTTAAATTCAGATAAATTTGTTAACTAAACGACATTGAATCAAATATAAATAAATTTTGAGTGATAAAAATTTATTTATCACTCATAAAATATAAAAATATGAGCGATAAATTTCAGTGATATCAATCATAAAAATATTCACAAGCAAATCTCTGGGCAATTTGAGCCAATAAACTATTTATGAGCGGTTGACTACATTACCCGAGTAATCGTAAATTATTTTTTCAAGTTTGGTTTGATGATATACAACAAGGATATTTGCGCCACAAAATTTAAGCATGACTCCCGATTTTAAGCATATAAAAAACATTATTTTTGATTTAGGAGCGGTAATAATCAATATTGATATACAAATTACCATCCAGCGTTTTGCCGATTTTTTCGGTGTAGATGCCCAAAGTCTCGGTAAACAGCTATGGGATTCACCCATTTGGCACAAACATGAAATAGGCCTAGCCACCGACCAAGAGGTGATACATTATTTAAATACCACGTTTGGCAGAGAAAAAACATTGAATGAAGCCACGTTTACTGAAATATGGAACGCCCTTTTACTGGATTTGCCTCAAGCGAGGCTCGATTTATTAACTCGACTTAAAAACAAATACCGTTTATTTTTACTTTCAAATACCAACGAAACACATATCAAAAGAGTAAATGAAATATTAAAAACGGAAAATAACAGCCCCGAATTGGCATCGTATTTTGAGAAAGTATATTATTCTTATGAAATGGGGCTTCGTAAACCCGATGTAGAAATTTATTTGGCTGTTTTAAAAGACAAAGGCTTAACAGCTTCTGAAACATTGTTTTTGGACGACAACAAGCCCAATATAGATGCTGCCGCCACCACAGGAATACATACCATACACGTGACACCACCACACACCATTATAGAATTATTAGCCAACTCCTAAATGAACAAACAACAACGCATACTGGCATTGCAAATATGCCTTTTTATACTCACACTGGTAGCCACCACTTTTTCGGGAGCCGAATGGGTCTATGGCCGTTTTTTATTATTTGACAACGAAGGAAACTTCGGTTGGAATCCATTTTTCACTTTTGATAAAATGGTGTCGGGCATAGAGTTTGCCACTGCTTTTATAGGGATACTCACCATTCATGAATTTGGACATTATTTCACCGCCAAATACTATAAAATAGACGTTACGCTGCCCTACTACATTCCCATGTGGTTTGGCATGGGCTCTACCATAGGCACTATGGGTGCTTTTATCCGCATCAAACAAGTCATTCAATCGAGGAAAGAATATTTCGATGTAGGCATAGCCGGACCACTGGCCGGATTTATTGCTGCATTAGGCATTTTATTGTATGGTTTTACGCATTTGCCACCTGCGGAATATATTTTCTCCATTCACCCTGAATATGAAAAATATGGCTTAGAGTATGCCAAATATGTGTACAGTGGCCTCGAAGGCAGTTTTTATATTGGAAAAAATTTGTTATTTATCCTGTTTGAAAACACCATTGCAGACCCTGCTTTAGTGCCCAATCAGTATGAAATGATGCACTATCCTTTTCTTTTTGCAGGGTATTTGGCTTGTTTTTTCACGGCATTGAACCTGATGCCCATAGGTCAGCTTGATGGAGGCCATATACTTTATGGCTTGGTCGGCAACAAATGGCATGGCTATATCTCCACAGCTTTGTTTGTGATTTTTATTTACTATGCAGGTTTGGGAATCATTTCTCCCTACAGAGTGATGGACATGCTAGACACCAACGTGCTGCTGTATTTGCTTTTTCTCTATTTTGTATTTGCCAAAATAGGCAAAGGATTTCAAAATAGTTTGCTGTTGTCTATGTTGGTACTCACAGCCCAATTTGGCACCAGCTATTTCTTCCCCAATGCCTCGGGCTACAACGGTTGGCTGCTGTTTGGATTCATTTTAGGGAGATTTTTGGGAATATACCACCCCAAAGCCACCCACGATGAGCCTTTGAGCACAGGCAGAAAAATATTGGGCTGGCTTATGCTAATCGTATTTATTCTCTGCTTTTCTCCACAGCCATTTGTGTTTGAGTAGCTGGCAAAAAAATAAAGGACAATACAATGCTCAGCATTTTATTGTCCTTTATTGCAAAGAAATGCTGATATTTTACAAAAGGGAAGGCCCTTTAAATTTATTCTTACAAACCAATTTTCTTCCTTATCTCATTCATTGCACTTTCTTGCGATTTTCTCACTTTTACCATGGCTTCTTCTACTTTTTTTCTGGACTGAGAATAGTTATCCACGATAGATTTTAATGCCCCTATGGCCATGCTGGCTTCATCTTTGTCTATATCAAACAGCCATTCTCCTAAACCCAAATCGCTGAACATATAGGCTTTTTTGCCATGCTTCTGCGCGCGCATGTGCACCACGGGAACGCCCGATGTCATGGCCATGATGAGCGAGTGTGGTTCGATACCAAACACAGTATGTGCTTGTGCATATATGGCGTTGGCCTCCTCTACTGTCCAAAAAGTGCTGCGCCAAACCACCATTTTCTGCACATCAACATCCAATTTGTCGTAAATCCATTCTTTAGAATATTTGATTTCTTTGTCCATTTCGGGCGACAGCAGCACTTTCATCTTGGTAGTGCGCACCCACCAAGAGATGATGTCGCGGGTTTTTTGCATCCACAATTCGTTTTCGGCCATCAACTCGCCCGAAATGGTAAGGGGGTTCAGCAAATCTCCTTTTCCTGTTTGGGCATTTATCTTTGGAGTGTTGGTTCGAGGAATATAAGCTAAAAATTTACCCGCTTTTAGTCCGTTTTCTTTTAAAAATACATTTGCCTTGTCGTTGTCTTTCACATCAATACCAAACACGGCATCGGGCACAAAATCCATAACAGGACATTGGAAGCCCAACTGCTTAATAAACTTTAAAGATTCTGAGTCTCTACAATAAATGAAGGCAGCTTTATCCAATGTAGGTCTGAATGCCAAATGGCTGTAATCTTCAAATTTGTCAAACGAGTGTCCGTAGATACCAAACGGGATGCCTTGTTCTATGCAGTAGTTGAGTGGAAAAAGCATATTAGCCACCACGTTGTAGTCTTTACCAAACACTCCGAAGTTGAAGTGCATGCCCGAGTTCCAAATGAAAATATCGGCTTTTTTTATGGCATTTTTCAAAGTTTCGCCCTCCGGCTTCACCATGTCAGTGGTGTTGCCATACACTATTTCAAGATTAGGGAAACGCTTCATCAACATGGCTTTTTTAGCATCGTTCATCGTGCGAGCCCACAATATCACATTAGCTTCAGGAATATATTTTTCTAAAGTAGCCAATGTGCCGGGCGTGTGGCCTACGTCACCTATATTAGATGTTTGCCAACCGCTATAAAGTAAAATGGTTTTGGTTTTATTTTGCCCAAAAACTAAAAAAGGAATGATTAATGAGTAAAAGATAAGAAGCGTTTTTTTCATAATAATGTAGGATTAGTATGGGCAAAAGTATTGAATTTACCGCTATTTCTTATTCCTCCTTCTTTTTTTCTTTGAGGGTTCTTTTAATATTTCTCCTTTTTCATCGTAGTAGAGCCATTCGCCTGTTTTTTCTCCTTTGCTGTAGTAGCCCTCTGCTTGCACTATGCCTGTGGGATAATAGCTTTTGTACAATCCGTTGAGTATGCCATTTTCATAAGTAGCTGACTCCATCAAATAGCCGTCTTCATGAAAGCTGTCCCAAACTCCAGCGGGGAAGCCTGCTTGGTACATTCCTTTGTTTTTTATTTTGCCCGATGGGAAAAACGATGTAAAAGCCCCTTCATAGACACCGTTTTTGTAGGTAATGGATTTAGCTAGTTTTCCCGTGGGAAAAAATTCTCTCTGTTCGCCCTCTTGCTTGCCAAAACGCCATTGTTCTGTTTTTTCCAAAGCACCGTTGGAAGTATGGTAATATTTCCATTCCCCGTGCATTTTTCCGTTGAAATAGCTGCCTTCGGCATTAATTTTTCCGGTCGTGAAATACAGTTTCCACGGTCCTTGCTTGAGGGTGTCTTTGTTAACAACACTCACACAGCCTTCGGACTTTATTTTTCCATTGGGATAATAAGTAGTGATAAATTGGGCCTTTGAATAAAAATATATGCTTGTAAAGACCCAAAATATTAAAAATCTATACATCGTAGCGGAAAATAGGGTCTAGATCTTCAATCTCGTCTACCATACATTTCAAATCCTTGATGAGGCCGTCTTCCATGTCATACACCCATCCGTGGAGTTGTACCTCTCGGTTTTTCCATGCCTTTTGAATGATGCTGGTTTCTGCCAAGTTGTACACTTGTTGCACCACATTGAGCTCTACCAGTCTGCGAGCCCTTTGGTTAAAATCAGCTATCGCTCTCAGCTCTTTGCCGTTTTTCGAATATACTTCTTTGATATTTCGCAGCCATTTGTTCACTAGCCCACGGTCTACATTGTCCATAGACGCCACTACTCCCCCACACTCGTAATGGCCACACACGATAACATGCTTTACTTTCAGCACCTCCACGGCATATTGTACAACACTCAACATATTCAGGTCGGTGTGGACCACCATATTGGCTATATTTCTATGAACAAATATCTCTCCCTTATCGGTTTGGGTAAGCTCGCTGGGGTGCACTCGGCTATCAGAGCAGCCTATCCACAAAAAACTCGGAGCTTGGCCTTCTGCATGACGTTTAAAATAGGTAGGGTCTTCTTTTAGCTTTTCGGCTACATAGTTTTTGTTGCCTTCTAAAATTCTGGAATACGATTGTTCTAATGTTTCTGTCATAGTATTTGTTAAAACATATTTTTTGTAATGAAACTAACTACTGCTGATTATTCAAAGCCAAGACCCTCATTGAGGTAGTAAAGTTACATAGAGGAAGCGAAAAATCTAAAAAAGGTTTTAATCGCTGCTTCGTAGTTCATAAAACTACTCTTTGTGTTTCTATGTTGAATATGCAGTTGCAAAGTAAAAGGCTTATAATCCGGTTTTTATCGGTAGAATTACCCAAACAAGATTATAATACTTGCATCGTTGTGAATTTTGGGGTTAATTTCGAGCAAAAAATAAAGAGTGAATACATCAGAAAAAATAGTTTCTACTGAAGAAGCGAAAAAAATAGTAGAAAAGTGGAAAAGTGAGGGCAAAAAGATTGTATTTACCAATGGCTGTTTCGACATTGTTCATTTGGGGCATGTAGATTATTTGGAGAAAGCCCGCAATTTGGGCGACAAAATGGTGCTTGGGCTCAATACAGATGCCTCGGTGAGCAGAAACAAAGGGCCTGAAAGACCCATTGTGAACGAAGTGTCAAGAAGCAGGGTGATGGCATCGCTTGCTTTTGTAGATTTGGTCGTATTTTTTGACGAAGAAACTCCCTTGGGACTTATCAAGTCACTTTTGCCCGATATTTTGGTAAAAGGCAATGACTATTTGGCAGAAAATATCGTTGGCTCAGATGTTGTATGGGCTAACGGTGGAAAGGTAGAGACCATTGAACTAGTAAAGGGCTTTTCTACTACTAATATTGTAAATAAGATAAAAAATGAAAGCTACTTACCTGAAAATGGATTTCGTATATTTAGTTGGAATCTAAATAAAAAAAATAGCGATGTCATAATTAGTTTTCTAAAATCAAAGACTGATAGTTTGAAAGTCGATTTATTGATACTGCAAGAATGCAATATTATTAACTTAGAGAGTCAATTATCCGGTTTTAAAGAAATAAGGGACTTTGAATATTTAAGCGATAAAAATAACTTTATTAAAATATTTATAAGAAATGAATTTTACGACAGTGTAAGTCATTGTCAAATATATCTTGACAATAAGGTAAAGGCATTTAATCTTAAAATTAGGGACACTATTTTCAATTTGTTTTGCGTTCACTTACACAGTAAAATAAATGATAAAGAAACGCAAGATGCTAAAAATTTAGACCTGATACTTAACGTTGCTGAATATGAACAAGGTAAAAATGAAAACACATTAATCGTTGGCGATTTTAACTTGAATCCATTTGATGAGTTCTTAAATAGAAGAGATAGAATAAGCGGAATAAAAAATAAAAGAATTCTTGAATACTTAAAATCAAAAAAAGAATATAAAAACTCCAATCTCTATTACAACCCTACTTGGAGTTTGTACAATGCAATATCAAAAGAGAAAGAACTGATTAATAGCACTTATTTCTTTGAGAACCAGCTTAGTGTGAATGAAAGAGTAATGAATATGATTGATGGGGTTCTGTTAAAGCCTAGTTTGATGGAAAAATTTAACCATAAAAGTTTTGAAATTGTCCAAGACAAAGAATTGTTTAGTTTTAATAAAACTATTTTAAATATTGATTATTCCGATCACCTTCCAATCACATTTAAATTAAATATTTAAAATGGAGAAAAATATCTGGCAATACACTGTTCCGACAAATGTCAAGGAACAGAAAAATGCTTATCAAGTTCTTAAAAGCATATCTGAAGAATTAGAAAAAGACACAAAAGGAAATATCGAAGGGTATGTCACCGAAGTATTTCCTTCTAAAGACGGAGAACCGGTCACTTATGCGTTGTATCTGATTGTACCTAAACTTAACAATTATCAATATAGACTTATTGAAGTTGTTCAAAAAAATCCTTTCATTGATTTCCCTGTAGACATTACTTTACTTGATTATGAAAACTCAAAGCATATATTTTATAAAGAGATAAGCAGAGAAAAGTTTGAAGGTGTTCTGCTCGAAATAATAAACAGTGAGTTGGTAAAACACATTCTTGGTAAATTAATACAAATCATAAATACTAAAGCCGCATAAAACCATGTTATTACTCATAGGTATCGTCACCATGCTTGTAAGCTGGTACGTAAGTTGGAAACTGAAAAAGAAATTTGAGGAATATTCTCAAATAGGCCTTCGCTCGGGCATGAGCGGAGCAGAAGCTGCACAAAAAATGCTCCGTGACAACGGAATCTACGATGTGAAAGTAATGTCTGTTGATGGGCAGTTGACCGACCACTACAATCCTGCCGATAAAACTGTCAATTTGAGCTACGATGTTTACTATGGCAGAAGTGCAGCCTCTGTGGCAGTGGCAGCCCACGAGTGTGGCCATGCCGTGCAGCATGCTACTGCCTACGCCATGTTACAATTGCGTTCTGCCATGGTACCGATGGTGAATGTGAGTGCTACAGTACTCAATTTTGTAAACATTCTTTTACTTTTCGGTGCAGGATTTATATTCTACAGCTCAGGAGGAGTGAGCACCACTATTTTGCTGATTATCATAGCCGCCAACTTGGGTTTGACTGTATTTTCTATGGTAACTTTGCCCGTAGAGTTCGATGCCAGTAATCGTGCTTTGGCATGGATGACAACCGAAGGTGTGGTGACTTCACAAGAACACGAAATGGCGAAAGATGCACTCAAATGGGCTGCATTAACTTATGTAGTGGCTGCATTGGGTTCGTTGGCACAATTAATGTATTGGGTAATGATTTTTTTAGGCAGGCGCGATGACTAAGGCCAATCAATCATAAATGTAAAAGCAGCACAGCGACTAAAGATTTTCGTTGTGCTGCTTTTTTATTGATATTTACATCTCTAATTTTTGATTCCAAAAAACCTCATCGATATTGAATACGATAATATACTATGCAGTAGTTCCTTTGGTATTTTTAATATCCAGATTGCCCTTCTTTATATTATACAGGGTTTCGGATGTTTTATTCCTGTTTATATATTATGTATTTAAATATCGCAGAAGAGTAGTTTTTCAAAACTTGACAAACTCATTTCCTGAGAAAAACATTTCAGAAATAAAAACAATCGAAAAAGCCTACTATCGATTTTTTTGCGATTTTTTAGTGGAGTCAATCAAATATTTGACCATTAATGAAAAAGAAATAAGGCAGCGATGTGTGATTGATGAAAATGAGCTTTTAAAACGCCTCAATAAAGAAAAACAAAGTGTTATCTGTGTGCTTGGGCACTACGGGAACTGGGAATGGGCGGCACCTGCTTTTTCGCTGCAAGCCAAGCATCAACTGTTTGTCATCTATAAGCCGCTGTCAAACAAACGTTTTGATGCGTTAATGTATAGAATTCGCTCTAGGTTTGGCACTAAACTTATAGCCATGCAAAGCGTGATAAGAGAGATGCTTAGAAACAAAAACACATTTAGTAGCACCATATTTGTAGGCGACCAAACACCATCGGCCGAAAACGCTTTTTGGATTAAATTTTTGAATCAAGAGACGGCCGTTTTCAAAGGTACTGAGGTGATGGCGAAAAAAATGAACTTACCTGTAGTTTTTGTGAGCGTGCGTAGGCGCAAGCGTGGGCACTATTATGTCCACTATGAAATGCTGTGCGAAAAGCCTTTGGAAACAGCCGATGGCGATATTTCCAAAGCTCATACTCTGATGTTGGAAAGAGAAATAAAGCAACAACCTGAGATATGGCTATGGAGCCACAGGCGGTGGAAACACAAAAAGCCAACCGACATGGAATTGATATAGTCTTCTTTGTACCTTATATGCCTTGAATTAAAACAAAAAAGCCCGAATTTTCAAGTTCGGGCTATAGAATGAAAAAAGGATTTTGTTATGCTAAAATTCTTACGGGGTCTTCCAATAAGCCTTTGAGTGTTACCAAGAATTGAGAACCTACGGCTCCGTCTACCACCCTATGGTCGCAAGAAAGAGTTACTTTCATTATATTTCCTATCACCATTTGTCCATCTTTTACTATTGGTGTCTGTTTAATAGCACCTACTGAGAGAATAGCAACATCGGGCTGATTGATGATAGAAGTAAACTCCTCGATACCAAACATACCTAAGTTTGATATTGTGAAAGTGTTTCCTGCCCAGTCGTTGGGTTGCAATTTTCCTTCTTTGGCTTTTTTACCCAAGTCTTTTACTTCGGCAGAAATTTGGGTGAGCGACTTTCCATCGGCAAAGCGCACTACAGGCACCAATAAACCTTCTTCTACGGCCACAGCCACACCAATATGTATGTGGTGATTGTAGCGTATCTTGTCGCCAAGCCAAGAGCCGTTTACTTTAGGATTTTTGCGTAGGGCGTGTGCCACAGCTTTTATCACCATGTCGTTGAACGATATTTTGGCCTCGGCCCATTCGTTCATGCTCTTGCGGGCCTCTACTGCTTTGTCCATGTTTATCTCCATGGTCAAGCTGAAGTGAGGAGCGGTAAATAAACTTTCTCCCAATCGCTTGGCTATCACCTTACGCATAGAGGAAACAGGTACTTCTTCAAAACTTTCTACACCTACCACAGACGGAGTGATGGCAGCACCTTTTGATGCTTCCTTGGCAGGAGCAGCGACAGGGGCAGCACTTGGTTTGAAGTTTTCAATATCTTTTTTGGTGATGCGCCCACCTTCTGCCGAACCATGAACCAATTTTAAATCAATTCCTTTGTCAGCAGCTATTTTTTTAGCCAATGGAGAAGCTTTGATTCTTTCGTCTGAAATGACCGCAGCCGGAGTTACTGCTTGTGGAGCACTAGCCACAGGCGCTTGCGTTGCTTGGGCTGGTGCAGCAGCCGGAGCACTTCCTGCATTTAATAAAGCTTTGAAATCGGCACCGGGCTCGCCTATGATTGCCAAAATACCATCTACAGGCACGGCTTGCTTGGCATCAGCGCCAATGTATAAAAGAGTGCCTGTTTCATACGACTCTACTTCCATAGTAGCCTTATCAGAATCTACTTCTGCCAAAAGCTCTCCTGATTTTACTTTATCGCCCACTTTTTTGTGCCAAGCAGCTATTACACCCTCTGTCATGGTATCGCTCAATTTGGGCATTCGCATGATTTTGGCTTTAATGGCTGAAGTGTCAACTGCTGGAGCTGTAGCTACAGGTGCCGGAGTGGCAGCAGCAGCGGCTACGGGAGTAGCCGGAGCTGAACCACCACCCAAAAGTGCTGAAATATCTTCACCGGCTTTGCCTACAATGGCTAATATCCCATCTACTGCTACAGCTTCTTTTTCTTTAGCACCCAGGTAAAGTACTGTGCCTGTGGCATAAGCTTCTACTTCCATAGTAGCTTTATCAGAATCTACTTCTGCCAACAACTCACCTTCTTTCACGTTGTCGCCTATTTTTTTGTGCCATACAGCGATTGTCCCTTCGGTCATGGTATCGCTCAGCTTGGGCATTCTTAAAATCTCAGCCATTGTGGTGTGATTATATTTTTATATGTATAGTGATATAAATGTATTTCTAAGTAGTATTTTTCACCTGTGGCGAATAAAAACTTATCAAAGGGCAAATTAAATGCAAAACACGGTATTATTCAAACAGATAAATGCCCAAAGCCGATTTTTAATTAAAAAATATGACCTTGAGCATTTTAATGGGATGGGTAAAAAGAAAAAAGCTATCGATATCACCGATAGCTTTTCACAATTTAACAATACATTACTACATTTTAAAAACTATAATCTATTCCACGATTACTTTATGGTTTTTATTGCCATTCAGTGAAGGAATGCTAAGGATATACATTCCTGAAGAAAGATTTTGAAAATGTACTTTTCCGGCAGCGGCTTTTCCGGTTTGAATTACGTTACCCAACACATCTGTCAAATACACAGTTGAGTTGTCGTCAAAAGAGCCTGCTACTGTAAATTCGCCTGTGGTAGAAGGGTTTGGATAAATGCTCACACGATTGGTATTTTCAGTGAGCTCCTCTCTGCTTCCGCCCGACAATACTTTTACTCTGTGAATTTTCACTGTGCCCGAAAGCGCTGCTAAGCGAAGGGCATAAAGTTTGTCTCTTACCAAATTGACAACAAAAGAGGTTGTGGCTATGCTGCCCCCTGTGCTGCTTAAATTCAGCTTTTGCCTTTCGTTGCCTTCTAAAGTAATTTGAAGCGCAGCATTACCTGTGGTGCTGTATTCTACTTCAACAGTACGGTTTCCATCTGTGGTAACATGGAAAGCATAGGCTGCTGCATAGTCTGACCCTTCGCCACCGGTAGACAAATCAAGTGTGCCGGTTCCGGGTTGTCTCCATCCGGTAGAGTGTTGATGATAGGCATTTCCATCGGCCGTAAATGGTACTGTACGTCCATAAGAAACCGGATAGGCATCGGTATTTTTTAACTGAGTCAATGTTTGGAATTTATGGTAGCTTGTATTGGTGTTGCTGCCTTTGATAGCTCCATACCAATCCATGATGCTGAAGAAATTCCATTGTCCACCGCCCACACTGCTCCAAGCTTGGAAATGCTCTACTATCTCATCGCTCATTTGCTGAGTTACATCTACTTGAGCTATCACTGCATCGGTAGCTGCATCGCCCGTAGAGTGTACATTACCCTCGTAAGAGATTTGCTCCAAACCATACATTTTTGCCCACACAGCATCAGGTCCTACATTATTGTTTATCCAATATCCCCATGAATCAAACTCTTTGCTATTCCATATAGTGGTGGCGTTCACTCCATTTTCAGGGCTGAAATAAGTGCTTCCACTTCCACCATAGATATAATAGTTTACAGGATGTGGGTCGGTCCAGTTCGAGCGGCTATCCGTTTTATTGTAGTATCTGTCTATAAACTGCAATACATGAGATTGCTGATAGGGCTGACCTACTTGGTGCATAAGCAACGGCCTTACTCTGGTCATCATTTGCGCATTTCCAAACTCTTGGCGGAAAATATTGCTGATTTCAACTGTTCTTAAGCCTTTGTAGCGCATCCAGAGTTTGTTTTCATCTGTTACACCATCAAAATTTAGAGGAAAGCCTTTTGCCAAAGCCAAATCACGCACTTCACCTGTCTGCTGGAATGCACCTGCCCAGTTCCAAACTTCATTAGAGTACTCTACATAAAGTTTTAGATTCGAGTTTAATGGAGCAGTGTGAGCATTGCCATCTCTGAACAAACGAGCCAATTGGCGCACATAGTCGTCTGTAGCTTTATGAGGCACACAAATCCATACATCTTTATTAGAAATGTTTGCCAGCATGATAATAGATTCCCATGAAGCCGGGCGTCCTTGCCAACCATATACTTTGCCATTGGTAGAAGGTGGGATTTGGCGTGCATGCGTCCATAAGGTTCTGTCGGCCCAATCTTGTTCTTCCGATGAATTTGTAGAACTCCAGTCCATCGTTCTCAATGTAGAAAACGGTGCCAATGCAGCAATAAATTGGTCGGTATAAATTTTGTCTTCTGCATAAGCTGTAGTACTTCCCGGGAAAGTAGGTCGCATCAACTTCACGTTCGTTACCCCTGTGTTGGTAGCACTTGCCGATGTTCTCTTCGTGTTTGTAAAATTTATAAACAGTTGAGAATTGGTAGACTGCGATATAACCAAATCGGCTGTAGAACGGTTTGTGGTCGAATTGTAAACCATATTGCTTATGGTAGCTTCTCCCGAAGTAACGGTGGCTTGTCCATTAAAGTAAAGTTTATATGTACCATGGTTATCGCCTGTATTTAGCCCATGATATACTAAAACGGTTCCGTCTTGCGTAGGCCAAAAGTTAGCATCAAGCGTAGCACTTCCCCAGTGACGGTGTTGGCGCATGGCATCTGCAAAAGGTTTGGCACTGGTGTAATCACCTACAAAGTCAATGTTAACACCTATGTCGTACTTTCTTGTAGTTGTAGTAGCGGCACTGGTAGTTACACTAAGTGCCGATGACTGAGCCGACCAGTTTCCTGCCGCATCTCTTGCCCTCA
>ERZ1066116.210-NODE-210-length-23840-cov-17.629472_pt1 | contig 23840 bp, 22 predicted proteins | sample MGYA00382763_ERZ1066116 | MGnify/ENA primary metagenome ERZ1066116 (study PRJEB33369, sample SAMEA5778346) | biofilm metagenome | biome: Industrial cooling water; feature: Water cooling tower basin; material: Biofilm | place: United Arab Emirates | collected...
GGTATCTCCACACGCAGCGCTATGGTCGCCCTTCCCTGGCGCTCGACCTGATGGAGGAATTTCGCCCCTTAGTCGTGGATGCGATGGTGCTGGCAGCAATCAATAAGCGATCGCTCACCCCCGCTGACTTCACGACGGAACCGTTGAGCGGGGCGGTTTCCCTGGCCGATGCGGGCAGACGGACGTTTTTACGCTTGTATGAACAGAAAAAACAATCGCAATTTAAGCATCCCGTTATGGGCAAACAATGCACCTATCAAGCAGCGTTTGAAATCCAGGCCCGACTGCTTGCCAAATACCTCATGGGTGAAACCGAACAATATCCACCGTTGGTGCTGAAATGAATCGATTTGTAAGTCGCGTATCCATCTACTATCCAGTCTGACCAATGTACCTCGCCATCTCCTATGACATCCCTGAAGATAAACGCCGCACGAAAGTGCATAAGATCCTGAAGTCTTATGGTCAATGGATGCAGTACAGTGTCTTTGAATGTGACTTGACCGAAACCCAATACGCCAAGTTGCGCGCTCGGCTCAATAAGCTGATTAAGCCCGATCAAGACAGCATTCGCTTCTACTTTTTGTGTGCGTGCTGCCACGCTAAAATTGAACGCATTGGCGGCGAACCCGTGCGGGATGATTCCATCTTTTTGGTTTGAGGCGCGAATGGGTCGGTGTGTGTGGACAAAACTCACTTTCAACCGCTAGATCCACGACTTGTTCAAGGTTTTCAGCGATTTTGGAGCGGTTTTCGATCCGCGCAAGCAGTCAAAGGCTTACCAGCGCGGAAATTGAGCTTAAATCATGCGGTCAATTTTGCTGCACTTCAGTTAGGTCAATGCTATGATCGAACCGATTCGCGCGATCGCACCTTGAAAACGAAATATATCAATACTTCTAGCCTCCCGCCGTCGCAAAACCCCCGAATCCCTCACAGGGATTGAAACTGGCGGCATCAACCGAGCGGGAGCAATGGCATTTGGGTGGTCGCAAAACCCCCGAATCCCTCACAGGGATTGAAACTCGCTCATTTGCTCCCAAGGTTTCACCGATTCAGGGTCGCAAAACCCCCGAATCCCTCACAGGGATTGAAACACAGAGAGAGCCTAAACTGATTGCTTGCGGCATATTGTCGCAAAACCCCCGAATCCCTCACAGGGATTGAAACAGGACTACTCCTGAGGACTCCTTAGGAGGTTCTCAGGTCGCAAAACCCCCGAATCCCTCACAGGGATTGAAACGGGTCAGTTGGCGTTCTCCTTCCGCTTTACTCAGGTCGCAAAACCCCCGAATCCCTCACAGGGATTGAAACCATTGGCAGGAGACTTTAACACATATATCATCAAGTCGCAAAACCCCCGAATCCCTCACAGGGATTGAAACGTTTTAGAGTCGAAGCCGAATAGTAGACAGCGCAAACGTCGCAAAACCCCCGAATCCCTCACAGGGATTGAAACCTTTTAGAAAATAAACATAGAACTTAGCAAAATAGTCGCAAAACCCCCGAATCCCTCACAGGGATTGAAACCGATCGCAGTTCGGCTGAACTGAAAGATTTTGACGTCGCAAAACCCCCGAATCCCTCACAGGGATTGAAACTATTACGTTTCGTGGCTCTGGCGGTCGGCGGGGCTGCAACAACAGTCGCAAAACCCCCGAATCCCTCACAGGGATTGAAACTATTACGTTTCTGGCTCTGGCTATGGCACCAGCCCCTATGGTCGCAAAACCCCCGAATCCCTCACAGGGATTGAAACTGCAGAAGACGATTCGGTAGTGTTTACCTTCAAGGGTCGCAAAACCCCCGAATCCCTCACAGGGATTGAAACTAGTCCCAGCGCCGTGAGGCGCGAGGGGGCCGCGTCGCAAAACCCCCGAATCCCTCACAGGGATTGAAACCTTTTGCTTTTATTGACAGGAGTGATAGCAGGGCTGGGGAGTCGCAAAACCCCCGAATCCCTCACAGGGATTGAAACAGCTCTCCAATAGGTGTCAAGGATTTGGGTAAGCTGGTCGCAAAACCCCCGAATCCCTCACAGGGATTGAAACTGGAAACTGACTTAGAAATCAACAACACACGGGATGTCGCAAAACCCCCGAATCCCTCACAGGGATTGAAACACCGTCTGTGGCGTGGCCTACCCAAATCTAAATCGTCGCAAAACCCCCGAATCCCTCACAGGGATTGAAACCGTTGCGCGGCCAAAATGATCGTGGTGCGCTCAATGTCGCAAAACCCCCGAATCCCTCACAGGGATTGAAACATCGCCAGGGTTAGCTGCAAAAGTTCGGATGTCATGTCGCAAAACCCCCGAATCCCTCACAGGGATTGAAACTTTTCAACAAAATCATCCAGGTCGGCATAGGGCACCCGCGTCGCAAAACCCCCGAATCCCTCACAGGGATTGAAACTCCTAGGGCCAATATATCCATTTGGGCTAATGCGGGTCGCAAAACCCCCGAATCCCTCACAGGGATTGAAACGTCTTGGCTACCCCACCCTTGAAGGATGCGATCGCGAGTCGCAAAACCCCCGAATCCCTCACAGGGATTGAAACCACCGACGTTTACGACACTGCCATCACCGTGATTGGTCGCAAAACCCCCGAATCCCTCACAGGGATTGAAACTTTGATTTTAAGGTATTGGAGAATCAGGCATGAAACGTCGCAAAACCCCCGAATCCCTCACAGGGATTGAAACATCATTGGCCTCGCCAATGGGGCAATCAACGCCAATTGGTGTCGCAAAACCCCCGAATCCCTCACAGGGATTGAAACCAGGTGTTGAGCGACTTGTGCAATTTGAATGGCGTTCATGGTCGCAAAACCCCCGAATCCCTCACAGGGATTGAAACGCATTTAATGCTGGGGTTGTGACATTCACCCCATCGTCGCAAAACCCCCGAATCCCTCACAGGGATTGAAACAAGCCGGGAATGCCATTGCCGGGGAAGTCTTCGACGTCGCAAAACCCCCGAATCCCTCACAGGGATTGAAACGAGTCGGAGAAGCGACCTACAACCCACGTCGGCATCTGCAAGTCGCAAAACCCCCGAATCCCTCACAGGGATTGAAACCTCTGGCTTCGGGGTTTTGACGCTGATCAAGTATCCGGGTCGCAAAACCCCCGAATCCCTCACAGGGATTGAAACTATGGGGTGGTTGTATCCCCCATACCGAGGAGGCAGACAGTCGCAAAACCCCCGAATCCCTCACAGGGATTGAAACTCGTTGCCGCAAGATTGCCACGGCAAACCAACGGGTCGCAAAACCCCCGAATCCCTCACAGGGATTGAAACATTCTGAATCGCCACCCCCACATTGGCTTGCGTCGTCGCAAAACCCCCGAATCCCTCACAGGGATTGAAACGTATTCAGCCATCACCAACTCGTAAGCACCGGCATCGTCGCAAAACCCCCGAATCCCTCACAGGGATTGAAACACACCGCCGCCGCCCCCGGTGGCACTTGGGGGAATGTCGCAAAACCCCCGAATCCCTCACAGGGATTGAAACAGGACTGCGTTCGGGATCATCTACCCAGTCCTGATGTCGCAAAACCCCCGAATCCCTCACAGGGATTGAAACCAAGCTCCAGTATTGAGATCACTCGCAATGGGGTGTCGCAAAACCCCCGAATCCCTCACAGGGATTGAAACGGCCTACTGCTAAGTCTTCAGGTCAAACAAACCCCGTCGCAAAACCCCCGAATCCCTCACAGGGATTGAAACCCATGACTTTGTGATAAATGGCAAATTCGGGCTTTGTCGCAAAACCCCCGAATCCCTCACAGGGATTGAAACCGACCAGAGCTCTACGATTAGCGCGTTACTCTCCAGTCGCAAAACCCCCGAATCCCTCACAGGGATTGAAACATCACCTTTACCCCATCGGCGCGCACGGCTTGGCAGTCGCAAAACCCCCGAATCCCTCACAGGGATTGAAACACCTCATTCTGAATCCACGGCAACACCACCCCACTGTCGCAAAACCCCCGAATCCCTCACAGGGATTGAAACTTGTAAGTAGCGGTGGCCTGCTTGGTATTTGGGGTGTCGCAAAACCCCCGAATCCCTCACAGGGATTGAAACTGAAGCGGGACTCAAGGCCCGCGAAAAAATCATCAGTCGCAAAACCCCCGAATCCCTCACAGGGATTGAAACAGTACCGTTTTCCAGGCGCGGCGATTGAAAGACTTGTCGCAAAACCCCCGAATCCCTCACAGGGATTGAAACTGAATCAACTGCTTGCCCTGCATCATGTCCTGAAGTCGCAAAACCCCCGAATCCCTCACAGGGATTGAAACACAACAAGTCCGGGTGACGATTTGGATGAGGGTTCGTCGCAAAACCCCCGAATCCCTCACAGGGATTGAAACGAATTGGTCGCGATCGCTCGAAGTATAGCGCTGGAGTCGCAAAACCCCCGAATCCCTCACAGGGATTGAAACAAGTCACCCACGGCAAATTCTTGTTTGTCGGCAGGTCGCAAAACCCCCGAATCCCTCACAGGGATTGAAACACATTGAGCAACCCAACCCCCATCGATTTGGACGAGTCGCAAAACCCCCGAATCCCTCACAGGGATTGAAACCCTTCAAGCGAATGTAAACTCGCCGGATGTCACTGCGGTCGCAAAACCCCCGAATCCCTCACAGGGATTGAAACCTGTTGAATCTGCTTCGCCTTGAATTCCCCCACCGTCGCAAAACCCCCGAATCCCTCACAGGGATTGAAACCCGTCCCTGGCGATCGCGGGCCTCAAACGTACCAAACCCGTCGCAAAACCCCCGAATCCCTCACAGGGATTGAAACTGACCGGGCCTGCGTGACGGATGCCCCAGGACAACAGTCGCAAAACCCCCGAATCCCTCACAGGGATTGAAACAAAGTCTCCTGAATGCCTGGGTCACCGCCCTGAAGTCGCAAAACCCCCGAATCCCTCACAGGGATTGAAACGAGGCTTTGTAGTTGGGTGAGTTGCCAAACCTCCGGGTCGCAAAACCCCCGAATCCCTCACAGGGATTGAAACATTCGCCGCGAATACGACGAGCAAGGCCAAGCGCAGTCGCAAAACCCCCGAATCCCTCACAGGGATTGAAACTAAGGAAAAGCACAAAATCGATATTGACCTGATCGTCGCAAAACCCCCGAATCCCTCACAGGGATTGAAACTGACTTGATGGATGCCTGCGTGCACGCGTTGCGACGGTCGCAAAACCCCCGAATCCCTCACAGGGATTGAAACTGCCCACCATTGGGCATCTGCCAAAGACCCATCATGTCGCAAAACCCCCGAATCCCTCACAGGGATTGAAACAATTTAATCCCTACCAGGGATTGCCGCACCACAGGTCGCAAAACCCCCGAATCCCTCACAGGGATTGAAACTACCGCATCTGGATACTTGGCAAAAGCTTCATCCTGTCGCAAAACCCCCGAATCCCTCACAGGGATTGAAACAATATGAGGAATAATCTCGCCTGTTTTTGTCTTGTAGTCGCAAAACCCCCGAATCCCTCACAGGGATTGAAACGTCTAACCTGGCAATTTCTGGCGTGACGCTTGTGTCGCAAAACCCCCGAATCCCTCACAGGGATTGAAACATTTCAACCCAAAACTCTTATGACGGCGCGTTTGGGTCGCAAAACCCCCGAATCCCTCACAGGGATTGAAACTGGTATCGGTGCCAGCAACGGCTTTGACATTGGCAACCGTCGCAAAACCCCCGAATCCCTCACAGGGATTGAAACCTACGACTTCTAGCGGCGGCAACTGGTAAGCGGTGTCGCAAAACCCCCGAATCCCTCACAGGGATTGAAACTTCCCAGACCGACTTTTCGTTATAGTGTGCGGCCCAACCAGGGTCGCAAAACCCCCGAATCCCTCACAGGGATTGAAACTTTACAGAACTGGGTTGGGGAGGCATGATTCAAGGGTCGCAAAACCCCCGAATCCCTCACAGGGATTGAAACGCGTCTTGGTTGACACAGGCAACCTTGAAGCGCCGGTCGCAAAACCCCCGAATCCCTCACAGGGATTGAAACTAAATCAATCAGCTGCGAGAAGAAGCCCACTGGCTTGTCGCAAAACCCCCGAATCCCTCACAGGGATTGAAACTCACTTGCCATCACTCGTGATCTTTCGAGTTCAGGTCGCAAAACCCCCGAATCCCTCACAGGGATTGAAACTGACAGGGCGAACCTGACGCCGCGACAGCCCAACTCGGAAGTCGCAAAACCCCCGAATCCCTCACAGGGATTGAAACTTATCCATAGAGCCAATGCCCGTATTTTGCTGCGGTCGCAAAACCCCCGAATCCCTCACAGGGATTGAAACACCGTGTTACTGCCCTGGTTCCTCGGTTGGGGCAGTTGTGCCAGGTCGCAAAACCCCCGAATCCCTCACAGGGATTGAAACCCGTTCATGGTGACTTTATAGTTCCCGGTGGGAAACGTCGCAAAACCCCCGAATCCCTCACAGGGATTGAAACCGGTGCAGGCCAACCAGGCGGCGTGCAACCGCCACGTCGCAAAACCCCCGAATCCCTCACAGGGATTGAAACAGTTGCTCCTCCAAAGTATCAGAAACCAACTCAATGTCGCAAAACCCCCGAATCCCTCACAGGGATTGAAACAGTGAATAGAGATCGATCGTCGTGTAAAAAGTGGTAGAGGTCGCAAAACCCCCGAATCCCTCACAGGGATTGAAACAAACGTAGAGTTATCAACGGTTCCAAGCTGTTGAGTCGCAAAACCCCCGAATCCCTCACAGGGATTGAAACGTAATACCGCCGTAGCTAGGTGCTGCCATAATTAAGTCGCAAAACCCCCGAATCCCTCACAGGGATTGAAACAAAACCTCAATTCATCGAATTAGACTTAGCCCTAACGTCGCAAAACCCCCGAATCCCTCACAGGGATTGAAACTTGGGGATACCGTCACAAGTATCAGTTAATAGCCTGTCGCAAAACCCCCGAATCCCTCACAGGGATTGAAACGTTGATAACAACGATGTTAGCCCTACTATTGAAGCGTCGCAAAACCCCCGAATCCCTCACAGGGATTGAAACAATTGAAGAGGAACGCGAAAAACCTGTAGAAGAACGAGATGTCGCAAAACCCCCGAATCCCTCACAGGGATTGAAACAGTGTGAGGGTGTTCAAGTTGAAGGCTAAGTAGCTCACAGGTCGCAAAACCCCCGAATCCCTCACAGGGATTGAAACTAAACAGCAATGGTGAGCATTTTGCGTTTAACAGGTCGCAAAACCCCCGAATCCCTCACAGGGATTGAAACAACGCAGGGGCGATCGCTTGCCCGATTTTGATACTGTCGCAAAACCCCCGAATCCCTCACAGGGATTGAAACTGACAGTTGATATTCCAAGTTGGCGGCGGCGCTGGGTCGCAAAACCCCCGAATCCCTCACAGGGATTGAAACCAGTTCTGGCACACTCTTCAGGCCATTCCAGCGAAGTCGCAAAACCCCCGAATCCCTCACAGGGATTGAAACGCGACCAATTTGCAGTTTCGCGGCATTGTAGAGGGTCGCAAAACCCCCGAATCCCTCACAGGGATTGAAACTACTGCAAAAAATGATTATGGAGATCTTAGCAAAAGGTCGCAAAACCCCCGAATCCCTCACAGGGATTGAAACGCAATCTACCATTTTTAACTACTGCTGATTGCAATGTCGCAAAACCCCCGAATCCCTCACAGGGATTGAAACGGTTCGCGGTGGGTTGCTCCGGTTGCGAACCAGTGTCGCAAAACCCCCGAATCCCTCACAGGGATTGAAACATGGATGCTGTGCCCTTCCTGGCGCAGGCCATCCAGTCGCAAAACCCCCGAATCCCTCACAGGGATTGAAACAACCATGCGCGCCACTCCCCCACCCTCCCGCCCAAAGTCGCAAAACCCCCGAATCCCTCACAGGGATTGAAACAGCAATGGGGCAGTGCTGCCGACCAGGCGAGAGAGGCCGCGTCGCAAAACCCCCGAATCCCTCACAGGGATTGAAACTTGTCGGCGTGAATCACCCAGCTATCATCTACTGGGTCGCAAAACCCCCGAATCCCTCACAGGGATTGAAACAGAACTGCTAGCCCGCATCGAACGCCTCGAACAACAGCAAGTCGCAAAACCCCCGAATCCCTCACAGGGATTGAAACGGACTGGACGGCGGGGGGTGGAGCCGAGGTGAGCGTCGCAAAACCCCCGAATCCCTCACAGGGATTGAAACGGCAGTGGGGAGGAACACGGCCCCCACCCGGTAGGAGTCGCAAAACCCCCGAATCCCTCACAGGGATTGAAACTATAGTGAGGCGGACTACAACCGGGCAATGGAGCGTCGCAAAACCCCCGAATCCCTCACAGGGATTGAAACCTGGCAAGACCACACTGGCAGAGGCAGTACAGGGGGTCGCAAAACCCCCGAATCCCTCACAGGGATTGAAACGCAAGGATAACACCCTTGCCGAACCCCGTGCAGCCGTCGCAAAACCCCCGAATCCCTCACAGGGATTGAAACAGTGGCGGTGGTGTCGGCTTCGGACTGCTGTTTCTGGTCGCAAAACCCCCGAATCCCTCACAGGGATTGAAACCGATCAACTGAATCACCGCCCACACAAATGCACCAGTCGCAAAACCCCCGAATCCCTCACAGGGATTGAAACAAGTTGGTGAGGGTGTTGGCCCCCTGCAACTGGACAAGTCGCAAAACCCCCGAATCCCTCACAGGGATTGAAACTCTTGGTGGCCATTGCCGCTACGACCTGGCTGCAATGTCGCAAAACCCCCGAATCCCTCACAGGGATTGAAACTAAATGGCTCAACTTTCTTCGCGTGAAACAGAATGGTCGCAAAACCCCCGAATCCCTCACAGGGATTGAAACCTATTACGCTGAAGATCACCGCATTGCGCAAGAAAGTCGCAAAACCCCCGAATCCCTCACAGGGATTGAAACAACGTTATTCGGATTATCGACATAAAAACCGTATAGTCGCAAAACCCCCGAATCCCTCACAGGGATTGAAACATCAATCAAACCGAACTCGACTTGATAGTCCTCTAGTCGCAAAACCCCCGAATCCCTCACAGGGATTGAAACGAATATCCTCATCAACACTGTTGTAATAAGTTGCGTCGCAAAACCCCCGAATCCCTCACAGGGATTGAAACCCCAGTCTGGATTTCGGCAAACAGGGAATTGGGAGTCGCAAAACCCCCGAATCCCTCACAGGGATTGAAACCATTGGTGATTGTTTGAGGCCACCAGATTCCTACCCGCGCGGTCGCAAAACCCCCGAATCCCTCACAGGGATTGAAACAATCTTGACCCGAATCCCGATCGCGATTCGGGTGGTCGCAAAACCCCCGAATCCCTCACAGGGATTGAAACAAATCATCGGCGCAGAAACCGATGAAGCATTAAAGTCGCAAAACCCCCGAATCCCTCACAGGGATTGAAACATGCCTTCAATCGTTGGCATGGACGGAATGCCGATGTCGCAAAACCCCCGAATCCCTCACAGGGATTGAAACCCGGCGTTAACGCACCATTGATTACCGCCTCCCCCGGTCGCAAAACCCCCGAATCCCTCACAGGGATTGGAACCCTACCTGGGATTAGTGGATTACGAGTCGGACGACGTCGCAAAACCCCCGAATCCCTCACAGGGATTGAAACGTCTTAGAAAGCCTCAAACGAGGAAAAGGAGGGAGGTCGCAAAACCCCCGAATCCCTCACAGGGATTGAAACTGAATGTGCGCGGGTGGTGGAAACTCTCCCCGAAGGTCGCAAAACCCCCGAATCCCTCACAGGGATTGAAACGCCGCCAACCCAGAGATCGCCGCCGCGATCGCCCTTGTCGCAAAACCCCCGAATCCCTCACAGGGATTGAAACCTAAGGATGGAATTGTCTCCGGACGCGGCAAGGGCATTTTTGGAGGTCGCAAAACCCCCGAATCCCTCACAGGGATTGAAACAGGAAGTTTTTCTCGGGTTTGACTGCTCCAAAGCCGAAGTCGCAAAACCCCCGAATCCCTCACAGGGATTGAAACACCTCAGAACCGGATCGGTGCGACCAAGACTACCGGTCGCAAAACCCCCGAATCCCTCACAGGGATTGAAACAGGTTCCCCAGCACTTGCCCAAAAAACCAGCAACTGTCGCAAAACCCCCGAATCCCTCACAGGGATTGAAACCACCAGGACTGGCCCCAAGTCAGCATTGCCAGCTCGTCGCAAAACCCCGGAATCCCTCACAGGGATTGAAACCATGCAGGCCACAGGGCGGGAACATCCAGTAGTGGTCGCAAAACCCCCGAATCCCTCACAGGGATTGAAACTAATCAGGGGCTCCCAGAGTTCAGGTTGGTCAGGAGTCGCAAAACCCCCGAATCCCTCACAGGGATTGAAACTACGGATTGAGCAAAGCCAACAGCAGCCAATGTTAGTCGCAAAACCCCCGAATCCCTCACAGGGATTGAAACGTCATGCTTGCCCGCGAAAACAGCTACAGCCCCGTGTCGCAAAACCCCCGAATCCCTCACAGGGATTGAAACTCCTCCCGGCGTTGTTCGGCTTTGTCCAAGGCATTGGAGGTCGCAAAACCCCCGAATCCCTCACAGGGATTGAAACCGAAAATTCGAGTTCATCAATCCAGCGATCAGGCAGTCGCAAAACCCCCGAATCCCTCACAGGGATTGAAACATTTCTTCAGGGCTGACTGGCTCCAAGAGCAGAGGTCGCAAAACCCCCGAATCCCTCACAGGGATTGAAACGAATCAGTGCTCAACACCTACCGGATGATCCACAACGTCGCAAAACCCCCGAATCCCTCACAGGGATTGAAACAACTCAAACCAGTGATTTACATCTGGCGGCAAATCGTCGCAAAACCCCCGAATCCCTCACAGGGATTGAAACCGCCACATACCATCGGCCATAAGATTTCCAGTCCTCTAAGTCGCAAGCCCCCGGAATCCCTCACAGGGATTGAAACCTCACCGAAGGAGCCAAGAAAGCTGGGGCATTACTGTCGCAACACCCCGGAATCCCTCACAGGGATTGAAACTATATAGAGCCCATTTGACATCTTTTATAATGGTGAATGCAGACGCCTACACCCCCCTACTTTAGTCGCGATGGCATATTCCCGCAGTCTCACCGATGCAGAATGGGAAATTCTTGAACCCCTGTTGCCTCAGATACTACCGCAGAAGAAACGGACGCGCCCCTGTGATGGGACGAAGCGGCAAATCTTGGATGGAGTCTTTTATCAACTCAAGAATGGTTGCAGTTGGGAAGACTTACCCAAAGACTTGCCGCCCTATTCGACGGTCTATTGGCACTACAAACAGTGGCGAGCCGCAGGCGCAATTGAGACGCTGATGCAGACGTTACATGAACAAGTGCGAGCGTAGGTTAAAAAAAGCCCAAGTGGACGACATTAATCATCATTGACTCTCAAGCAGTGAAGAATACTTGCAATGCGAGTGTGGAGTCAAAGGGATTCTGTTTTTATAAAGCAACGAATGGCATTAAAAGACATTTAGCGGTCGATACGCTTGGGTTTCCCTTTTTCATCCCCTGCACTCCTGCTAATGTCTCTGATGATGCAGGATTGATTGAGATGTTGACTTTGAATATTGACTATTTCAAGTCGAAACCAGTGAATATCCCGAAGATTACAATCTTGCTCGACCACGGTTATTCCATCGATCATTTGATTGCGGAGTTAGAGAAGATTTATCCACAAATCATGACGAAAATCCGGGTTCAATTGTCCACTAAACCCTCCAAACAGGAGAAGGCAGCCCAAGGAACAACTGGATTTGTCCCAGCGGTCGCTCGTTGGGTGATTGAACGAGCCAATGCGTGGATGGAGCGCTGTAAAAGTTTAGTTAAGAACTTTGAGCGAACGCTATCTCATGCCACGACTAAGATCAACCTCTGCTTTGTCCGGCTAATGCTCAAGCGGCTTGCAGCCCCCTCCTAAGATCTCAAATGGGTTCTATACACCTGTCTCAGACTCAACTGCTGCCGGATGCGCCACTGGTTGTATCGCCGACAAAACGTGCCGTAGCTCATTTGCCACTGCCCTTTATCTAATCCTTTCTGCCAGAGCAACGCTAACGTCACCCCTTTGCGTTGCAATTCCAACTCAACCGTTGCAAAGTCTAATCACCTCGGTTCTCTGGCTTGTCTTGCGTTTGCCTTTGCCTAAAACCTTCTTGACTGCGTCATCACTCAGTTGACTCAATTGCTCGTAACTCAAGTTCTTTGCTGTTGCCCGTCGAATGTAGTCTTGAAGCGTTGAACGGGCCACTGCACAACTTTGAGCAATCGCACATTGGCTATGTCCCAATGCATGCAGCCGCAAGATTTCTCGAAATTTGGCCATTTGCAGTGATTCTCCTTGTCCTTGTGCTTTGCCCATCGCCTATACCCTCTGGTTGAAAGAACCAGTGCAGTATAGTCAGGGGTGCCGAAGTTGGATGAGAATTACCTGCCGAAGTTAGATGCGATTGGGGTGCCGAACTTTGTGTGAATCGGGTGCCGAAGTTAGGTGAGAATCACCTGCCGAAGTTTGTAAAAATTTGCAGTATCCTTGTCTGGTCTTTGCGTATCCTGCTGGATACGCCCTTTTTTTCGCCTCTGACCATACACCACATCTGAGCATAGCTCTCCCCGGATGCGCCCCACTGAACATTTGAGAATAAGCTCTCAATCAAGTTTGTTGACTCATAATCAGAGTTGGCCAAATCAGTTCAAATGTACTATATTAACCTCAGGATTTTATTTCCTGTAGTGCGGTGTATCCCATAAACAGATTGGGAACTGATGCGCTGTGCCTTTCAATTCATCTGCGGGCATACTGAGTTTGGCGACATGGGTTGGGTGTTATGGGGCTGATGGTATGACAGATTCATCGTTTATGCTTAGCGCTACCGCTCCTTCTGGCAAGCGGGATATCAAAAAAGTGCCGTTTGTTGAACTGTTTGGCGATCGCTTGCAGGGGGTTGTTTCCAGCGGTTCTGATATTGAACGAGTGTACGTCTCGTTTTTTGCGGCAGAGTCGCTCGATTTCTATTGCAGCACCAACAATAATCGTTCCTGTGGAGGGCTGGGAGGTTATCCCTGTAAACATCTCCAATCTTTGCTAGATGAGGCGATCGCCCAATACGGTATTGATGCGGTTGTGCAATTTTTGAAAGTGCCTGGAGATATCACTCAAATACAACGTACAGCAGACATCATCACCCGCAAAGGAATCGTTAAAAAAGAGCCTGCTGGGGAAGTTTTCAGCCGTTTCTTGAACTATCTGCGCTATTTAGAATTGACGGCTTCTCATCGCCCCATTCCTGAGATGAGTTGGTTTGTTTAGGAAGTGAAGCCATGATGCCTGACTCTCTTGCAACACTCCCTGCTTCTACCCAAACTGTTCTGGATCTGGTGGATGATCTGGATCAATGCTTCCGAGTGGGATTTGCCAATTTAGAGCCATCTCACCACAGAACGCTTAGCACTCTCCAACGGATTGTTAACGGTACACCATTACAATCAGCCTGTGAGAAAGCGATCGCTGCGCTCGGAGAGTATGAGTTTTCGGAGTCTCATTTTGCAGTGATTGCCAGCTTGCGGGCTGCTTTGCAAGGTGCGGTCTTTGACCAACTGCAATATCAGGTTCAGAGTGAATTGGGGCGATTAACGCAAAGCGCAACGGTGAAGCAGCTATCCCCTGTTGCAGAGATGACTCAAACCAATATTCCAGCCCATCTCCAACCCCTGCTTGAAAGCATCCGTCAATGGTTGATGGAGGTGGCATTAGTTGGGTTTACGCGACTGGAAACTTCAACGCTAACGCCATTCACGGCAACTTTGGAGAAACTACAAGCAGAACCCTTACTGATTCGACAGTCTGCCCTATTAACGGGACTCTTTAACGAACTGGTATCGAAGCGATCGACGACTGATTCAAATAACTTACCGCTTTGTCGTTGGGTCGATTTATGGACTCGTGCCATGATCGGGGCAAAGTCTCTGTTGCCACTAGAAACAGCTAAACCCGTCTCCGGGACGCTGGAGTTACTGGGAATCGATGTACGCCAGCACGCCAACTTAGTCAGTCTGGTTGCCTATGGCGTGTTGACGGTAGATGGTCAACCTCAATTCACTCGTTTGACTCTTTCTGCTTATAAAGTGGATGCCATTCAGGGGGATGAAATCTGGCTGCTGTTTCCCCAGGCAACGACCTTGCTAAATGCCTTTGCTCAAACTAAAACGCTCCGCCTCAACGAGGTGCTGATGCTATCTACTGGAGATTTAATGCTGCCAGACGCAGACCTGCTTTTAAGCGGTAAAGGGGCCATAGGACTCAAATACGACTTGATGAAACGGGCAGCAGAATTCTTTGCGGTCAGTGCGTCTGGTGTGGCTCAATGCTGGATGCATCCGTGCGATCGCCACCCGGTACAACTAGCAGAACCGATTTTTCTCAAAGGTTACACCGTTCACTCAACCGATGCACTCACCCTGCACTGGGCAGATTCCTCTGCCATCCCCATTGCGACAGAACGCTCAGGCAGCCTATCAGCGGTAACTGTGGAGGCGATCGCCCATTCCAGTCAGCTATTTGGGCTACTGCGGTTTGATGCAGGGCGATGGGCAGTGCAACCCCTGGCAGTCACCGTGGGGAAGAAGGCGATCGCAACGGGACAAACCGCCGCTAAAGTGCTCAAAAGTCCCCCTAAGACGAGTACAGTGGGGGTTTTGCGGGAGCGGGCGAGTCGGTTGTTGAGGCCGAGGTAAGGGGATGGGCAAAAGGGGAAAGGGGGAAGAGAAAATGCTTGAAGATGGGATTGGGCAGCGTCGTCAGGTGCTTTATTGGCGATTGTTGGGTGCCATGTTTGGTTTGACTGAACAGGGGGCAAATTTTGAGCACATGTCTGGGGAAATTGTGGATGAATTGGGGCTACCTGCACTGATTCTCGACCCCAGTATCAGTATCGAAAATTTGCTGCATCGCTATCCAGAACTGCAAGCAGACTTCACAACTGCTCTTCTGCCACCGCACAAGGTAGACAACCAAGAGGCAGATACCAGGGAAGCGGACAATCTGGACTCACCCTCTCCTAACGATACAACAACGCTCCGCCGTGCCCTGGTCTTTTCCAAACTGTTGCTCAATGCGTTTGGTCCTAATACTCAGTGCAATGTGGTGACAGCCCAGCAGTATGCCCAGTGGCTCAAGGATGTGGGGTATCTGGAGAAGGCATTAGGCTGTGCGCCAGGAAGCTTGCGTGGGCAGGGTCCTCAAATTAGCTCAGACAGCGGCAGAGGAGCAGGGGGTAAAGGAATAGAGGGTCACTCACGCGGCAATGGCAGCGATGGAGCAGGGTTGGGGCGTGGCGAAGGCTTTACCGTTACTGAAGAACAGCTACGCGCCACACTAAAGACTCTGGAGGGTGAGTTAGTCCGCCGGATGGCATTGCGGGAGGTGTTAAAGGATGACCGCCTGGCAGGGCAGTTAATGCCTTCAATGGCATTAGTTGAACAACTGCTGCGCGACAAATCAAATCTTTCGGGAAATGCACTCAAGAATGCCAAGCGATTAATTCAAGAATATGTCGATGAACTGGCAGAGGTGTTGCGCTTGCAAGTGGCTCAAACCATTGTTGGGAAGGTTGATTACAGCGTTCCGCCCAAGCGCGTGTTTCGCAATCTGGATTTGAAACGCACCCTCTGGAGCAACCTGATCCACTGGAATCCCGAAGACCAACGGCTTTACGTCAATCGCCTCTACTACCGCCACACAGCAAAGAAAAAAACACCAACCCGCTTAATTGTGGTTGTGGATCAATCCGGTTCGATGGTTGATGCAATGGTGCAATGCACAATCCTGGCATCGATTTTTGCCGGGTTACCGAATGTGGATGTGCATCTGTTGGCATTTGATACGGCAGTCATTGATCTCACTGCCTGGGTGCATGACCCGTTTGAAGTGCTGCTTCGCACGAACCTAGGCGGCGGCACTTACATTGATGGTGCATTACAGATTGCAATAGAGAAGGTTCAGGAGCCTCGACACACCGCACTGGTGCTGATTTCCGATTTCTACGAAGGCGGAAGTGATCAGGTGTTGTTCGATCGCATTAAGTCCTTAAAAGAATCGGGCGTGCATTTTATTCCGGTGGGAGCCGTCACCAGTTCTGGCTATTTCAGCGTCAATCAATGGTTCCGCGATCGCCTCAAAGAATTGGGTACACCGATCCTCACAGGCAGTCCTAAAAAGCTAATTCAGGAGTTGAAGAAAGCGATCGTTACTTAGATTGTTCACTTCACACGTTTCAAATACCGAGCCAACAAACATACTTGACTGAGGATCAGGAGAATGCCCAGACAAACTGCTAAAACAATGTCAAAAGCGATCGGCACGACGGAAACGACAACCGCAACCGATGCCGTCATGTTGCGTCAACCCGCCGAGATCAAGTATCGGGAAGAACTGGACTATCTCATATCCATCGACCAGGGCAGTAAGCCTTTCTCCTGGCGACTGTCGCCGCAGATGGTACGAACCTTTGTGCTGGGCAGCACGCCCTCCCAGAAACTCGATCGCCCGATTCAGCAAAAATGGTATGGGGACGCTGCGATCGCTGAACGTGCCATTGTGACTTTAGCGTCCGATCGCGGACTGCTGCTGATTGGCGATCCAGGGACGGGCAAAAGTTGGTTGGCAGAACTACTGGCGGCTGCCATTTGCGGCAACTCGACCTACGTAGTTCAGGGTACCGCAGGCACGACCGAAGACCAGATTAAATACTCCTGGAACGTGGCAATGGTCATCGCTGCCGGACAGTCACAGGATTCTCTGATTCCTTCGCCACTGATGACAGCAATGCAATCCGGCGCAATGGGCAGGTTTGAGGAATTAACTCGCTGTACATCCGACGTGCAGGATGCGCTGATCTCTATTCTGAGTGAAAAGTATGTTGCCATCCCCGAATTGAAGGGTGACAACGTGGTGTTTGCCAAGCCCGGATTTAATGTCATCGCCACCGCCAACAGCCGCGATCGCGGTGTGAACGAACTTTCCTCTGCACTGAAACGCCGCTTTAATTTTGTCCACATGCCGGTCGTCACGAACAAAAAACAGGAGAAAGAAATCATTTTGTTCCGCACTCGCGAACTGATGGGACGACACGGCTTTGAAGTCGATGTGCCACCCACTCTGCTCGATGTGCTGCTGCAAACCTTTGCCGATTTACGAGAAGCCAGCACCGCTGCCAGTTCAGACGACCAGCGCTTGGAATCTGCCCTCTCCACTGCCGAGCAAATTGGCGTATTGGAAGATGCCATCTTGCACAGCCGCTTTTTTGGCGCAACCACACTGGAACCAGATACGCTAGCGCGATCGCTCGTGGGAACTTTAGTGCGTCGATTGCCAGAAGATGTTGCTGTCCTCAATCAGTTCTGGCACGCCATTGTTGAGCAGCGCAGCAAAGACCAGCAGGGCGAGTGGAAAGCTTTTTTGCAAGGCGGGAAAGAGGCGATGAGTAGTTTGCGGAAATAGGAGGGTAAAAATGAAAAACCTCCCCACCTCTCTCCAAAACCAACTCTTAGAAGCTGCCGATCGCTTCGCAACCGATGCTCAACCCTTGGGAGAACTGTTGACGGCGATCGCGCAAGATGTCGAACGGGTGATGAGCGAACCATTGGAGATTTTTCCGGTTTGTCATCATTCTCCGGCTTCTGCCCTACATCTGATGCAACGGTTGCAACGCAAAGCACCGAAAGTCATCTACATCGAACTGTGTGAGGATTTGCTGCCGACAGTCGCTGATCTACGCGATTGTAAATTACCTGTAGCCCTGCAAGCTTTTGCTTCTGAGTCTGAAACCTATCCGCCTGAACAGATGCCCCTGAGCGTTGTCGCTCCACTAACAGAAGCGTCAGCCGAGTATCAGGCGATCGCCTACACCCTACAACAGCCCGACACGCACCTGGTGTTTGTTGACCGTGCAGTAGACTTTGTGTTTCAGTGGCAACCGCAAGAAAATGAGGCTGTTCCGTCTTCCGAAGATGCTCAAGGTGACGACCGATCAGAAACTGAACTGCATGGGTCAGCGGTTGGATTGGAAATAGGAGATTTAACGCCAACCTTTGATCAGTTTCTAGAATTTCTGCTCCGCAACTCTAATACCCGTCATTTTGCGGAATGGTGGGATCAGTACGTTGAGCAAGTGTTGATTGGGGCGGACTACGACACTTACCGTCAGGTGATGAGTCTGGTGGGTAGCTTGCTGCGGCGGTTAGGACGACGCGATTGCGAACCCATTGACCAGCAACGAGAACGGTACATGTGGACGCGCATGAAGCAACATCTGAGTGCCCACCAAATTGCACCAGAATCTGCCCTTTATATCTGCGGTGCGGCCCATATTGCCAGCTCTGTCCCCGAATTTGGCACTCAAACTGCCCTCACCTGGGAAATTCCCGATCGCACTTCTACCAAATGGCTATACGGCTTAATTCCCTCTAGTTTTGCCGCGATCGAACATCAATTTGCCCTTCCTCCGGGCACTGTTTCTCTGGCAGAATCGACCTGGAAGAAAAGCCTTAAAACCATAGCCTCCAAAACTCTCACCCCAAAGACTTCCACTCCCACGCTTTCTACCTTCCTCACCCGTCCGCCTCACTACGTTGCCGCTGATACCGATCAACTGCTGCAATGGTGTGCCGAAATCGTAGCGCTTGCCCGCAAAAATGGCTATTTAGCCACCACTGCCGATTCGATCGCCATTTACGAAACCTCGATTCTGCTAGCGAACCTGTGTCATCGTCCGCACCCTACTCCCTATGACTTTCAAGATGCGGCGATCACCTGCCTGGAAAAAGATCGCACACCCAAAAAGCGCAACATTCAGCAGATTTGCAAGATCTTACTGGGTGGCGATCGCATTGGTGTGGTGGGCTATGCCTCTCTGCCACCGCTTGCGCAGGATGTCTACGATCGCCTCGCTCCCCTCAAGGTTAATTTGCTGGCACAAACGAATCAGCGTGCCTTGATGGACCTCAAGCAACAACCCACCCTGCTACCTTGCTCAGACGTGCTGTGGCGGCTCAACTACCTGGTGGGCGATCGCTTAGTGCAACCCATCATGGGAGAACGCAGCTTAGGACATATTCCAATTCAAGAGTCCTGGGAGATTCGGATTGGCAAACATCAGCGCGAGTTGATTCTGTTGGGCTATGAAGGCGTGACGCTAGAGCAAGTGTTGGAGCGACGGTTGCGGCGGGCTGCCTTCGATCCTCAGTCTCACGCCAATACAGCTTTAGCCGCAGCGGAAGAGAGTGTTTTGTTACTGAATCATCCGCGACTAACAGAGGAGTTGGGTGAACACGCGATCGCCCTTCTATCTCAGGAAACGGGTGCTGAAGAGGCTCCACAAATTTTTGAACGGGTGCGTCGGTTAGTCCACTACTACCGCACGACACCTACAGGGTTGCCTGCTTGGATTGAACGATTTGTGACAACAGGCTATTCTCACTACGCGACACTGCTCCCCAAAGCCTTTAGCGATCGCGGCACAACTCCCGAACAAATTGCGGGAATGCTAAGCTTCATTTTCACGCTAGAGAGTTTAGCGCTCTCGCTGGGATGTCAGCGCAGTCAGCTTTTGATTGGCATTGGTCAGGCGGCTCAAGAGGATAGCGACCCGGCGAAGTTGGGGTTATTGTGGACAACGGAGTGGTTGCTCAATTTACGCACATTAGAACAAATGCGTGAATTTTTTGACCACGTTTTGGATAATCCTTTATTGATTCAGACGTTTCCTGATTATTTGAATGGCTTTATTTTGGCACTTAACTTTGCCCCTCGCATCAGTCGCTTTGTCGTAGAACTGTTGAGCAAGTTGTTTGCCTCAGTGCCCGACTCGGTGCTGCTGCCCTGGCTACCCAGTTTGGTCCTGCGCCTGCGATCGCATACTCCCCTATTGCAAATCCTTATCAAAGAAGCTGGCACCAGTTTTCCTGCTAATCTGTCTGGCTTCCAGCATTGGGTTCCGTTCTGGCACGCTCAACCTACAGCCACTTCCACTTCCGATGCAACGCCTTCTGCCAGTGAACAAGAAATTCACCAACTGCTGCTGCAATATCCAGAATCAATGCAGGCGATCGCAGAGCTAATGGGATTTGCTTAAACTCAAATCTTGGAGGCGTCCGCTAGATTGCTTTTGAGGGTATTTAAGTACAGGCTGTTAGTGTACCAAGTTCGACACTGGCTGCACTCTCTACAGCTAAATTTAAAGGGCCTGATATGACGGCTCAAGTCGATGAGAACCTCATTTGTAGGGCGAAGAAATAAGTGTCACAACCGAAGGAATAAATGTCACAATTGCTCTTCGCCTCAAAGCCTTTCCCTGTAACCTTTTTAGGTTTTTTCGCTGTCGATCTTTAAAGAAAACTCAACCGAAGAAATAAATGTCATTTCGTAGGGCTACCGAAGAAATAAATGTCATTTCGTAAGTCGTTGCTTGAAACCCTTGTTCTGAAATGATTTCACCGTTCTGTGACGATCGCCGAAGAATTTCATGTCACTTTGTTAGCTTAAAAGCTGAAACCTTTACGTACTAACAGTTTCAAGCCTTACTAGATTCACCGAAGGATTATGTGTCATTTCGTGGGCTACCGAAGAAATAAGTGTCACTTCGTTGGCTCAGACGTTGGAACCTATATATATGAACAGTTTCAAGCTCTACTAAATTTACCGAAGGATTACGTGTCATTTCATTGGAGCAGTTTCGCCTTCAGCTTTGCGGGAGCTTCGCTGTTGCCGAAGGCGATCGCCTGCCAACTACAGGGAAACTTTGCTCAGAGATTATGAAGTAGATTGCTGTGTTCCTAGACTCGACCCTTAAGGATTAGTGTAGCTGCACAATGGCTATCCTCCTCAAGAGGCTCCCGGTAGAATATAAGGAGATAAACCTGTTGTCCTCGTATGGCTGCAACTGTCACACTGCAACTTCCAGATCCTATCTATCAGCGATTGGTCAATACGGCGATCGCGACGGGGCGATCGCTTGAAGAGGTCATGCTCCATGCGCTGAAAGTCGGTAGTCCTCCAGATTGGGAGAATGCACCCGATGAGTTTCAGGCAGATTTAGCCGCGCTTGACCGTTTGGAAGATGAGGCTCTATGGAAGGTTGCCACAGGTCAAAAGACTGAGGAGGAGATGGCACGGCATTTCGAGTTGTTGAAGCGTAACAAGGAACACACTCTTACCTCAGCAGAACAGGTGGAGTTGGTAGAACTGCGATTCTCCGAAGGAGACGCTACGCGATCGCAGGCTGATCTTTTCATGTTACGGAAAGCCCATGCTGCTGCTCTTTTGCGTTGGCGTGGTCATCGTGTTCCCCATCCCTGATCGCTTGTGTCTGCCTATATTCCTGAATCTTTAAAGATTCAAATTCGAGAGGGCGATCGCGATCGCTGCTGCTACTGCTTGACTAGCGAAGCCAATAGCGGTCTTCCAATGAGCTTTGACCATATTCATCCCCAGTCCAAAGGCGGGAACACTCCCTTTGAAAATGTTTGCTTGGCTTTGTCGCTCCTGCAATGAGTACAAATCCAACTTGACTGAAGCTCAAGATCCGCTCACCGGAGAAATCGTTCCCTTATTTAATCCGAGGAACAGTGGTCAGAACATTTCGCTTAGAACCCGGATGCAACACGAGTGGAGGGACAAACGCCAGTCGGACGAGCCACAATGCCTTCGGCACAGCTGCATTACGGATGAACAATCCAGTCATCGTAGCTGCTCGTTCACGTTGGGTGATCAGTGGTTGGCATCCTCCTACAATTCAGTGAAAGGTTTTTCCTGCTTGGCACCGACAAATTCACACGCTCTACCACAACTCTCATCTGGTACTGCACCTGAGTACTCTGGAGCAGCTAAAGCAAGATCCGCAGCTACAGAAATTCTTCGCATGGGTTCACAAGCAAGACCCGAATAAGCGAGTGAAAATGGATCGAAAGCGCTGAATCTGGGCTGAAGCAGGTACAATCAGTTCCAGATTGGCAATCTGTCGCGGGTGAATTGAAGTGGTGAGTTTTGCTGCTTCAGTTCACCCAATTGTTGTTTAGAACCAGCGATGGGACGGAGCAATATGAATCAGCAATTGCCTCAGTTCATTCATCATGTTGTCAATCGCTTGCAATCCATTGAGGGGATTGTGGCGATCGCGTTGGGAGGCTCAAGGGCAAGAGGCAACCATACACCCAAGTCAGATGTAGATCTGGGGCTTTATTACCAGCCAGAGAACCCACCTGATCTCCTTTCACTCAACCACCTTGCCTCCGAACTGGACGACAGCCATCGTACAAACCTGGTTACCCCAATCGGCGGGTGGGGTAAGTGGATGAATGGCGGGGGGTGGCTCAAGGTGGAAGGCATTCCAGTCGATTTCCTCTACCGAGATGTGGCTCAGGTGAATCAGGTCATTGATGACTGTCATGCTGGAAAAATCACGATCGACTACCAACCTGGACACCCGCATGGCTTTGTATCCTCGATCTATGTAGGCGAAGTTGCTCTTGGGCTACCACTTCACGATCCACAGAGCGTTTTAGCTACTTTGAAGGCTAAGACAACGCCTTACCCGGCAAAGCTGAAGCAAGCAACGATTGACAAGTTTGCCTGGGAGATCAGTTTCTCGCTGGTGGTTGCTCAGAAGGCAGTTGCACGGAGTGATGTTGCCTATGCCGCAGGTTGCTGTTTTCGCAGTGTAGCGTGTATGAATCAGGTACTCTTTGCATTGAATGAGACATACCTGCTGAATGAGAAGGGCGCTGTGGCACTTGCGAATGGTTTTACGCTTTGCCCTCTGGACTATCAACAACGCGTTGAGTCAGTGTTTGCGTTATTAGCGACTGATGCGGAATCGATCAGGGGGGCGATCGCTATCCTGGATGAGATTGAACAGGAGTTGAGCCAGTGGTATGGCGATCGACGGTTGGAGGTGTAGGGCAGTCCGCGAGGAGTTATGTTTGGAATAGAAAATACCAAACATGTGCCAGTGAGCTAATCAGCTGTTTGCACACTGGTTCAGTCCGAAAAGTGATCGGTGGCGGTTGAAGCAGAATTGAGGCGATCGGAGAGAGGAGATGAATCAATCCAGCATTCACGGTGGTTGCTTGTGCGGAACGGTGACCTTTGAGGTGAACCCACCCTTCCAGAAAATGGCTCATTGCCATTGCTCACGGTGTCGCAAAGCCACGGGCACAGGACATGCCACCAATTTAACCGTTGAACCCAGCCAGTTCCGTTGGCTTTCAGGGGAGGACGCGATCGCCCGGTATGATCTTCCTACCGCAAAGCGCTTCGGCAAATGGTTTTGCAGTCATTGCGGGTGCCCGGTGCCACGACTCACGCGCGATGGCAAGATCATGACGATTCCGGCTGGTTCGTTAGATACAGCCCCACTGATCACTCCAAGCGATCACATCTTCTGGGCATCGAGAGTGCCGTGGGGTTGTGCCAGCGGCGGATTGCCAACCCACGCTGAGTATCCAGAGTCATGGTAGTACATATGGGCGTTCCAACAACTGCACTGACCACTCACCAACTATTCATCAGCAGAGCCTTACCTCATTTTGCAGCAGACCCGCGATTAGTGGGGGTTGCAGCAACAGGTTCTTGGGCAGAGAACTCGATGGATGAGTTCAGTGATCTCGATTTGATTATCGCTGTGGAGCATGAGAGCGTTGCACAAGTGGGTAGTGCTATACAAGTAATGATGCGTTGTAGTCATGGATGAAATACCAGATC
>ERZ1066116.215-NODE-215-length-23009-cov-12.619631_pt1 | contig 23009 bp, 20 predicted proteins | sample MGYA00382763_ERZ1066116 | MGnify/ENA primary metagenome ERZ1066116 (study PRJEB33369, sample SAMEA5778346) | biofilm metagenome | biome: Industrial cooling water; feature: Water cooling tower basin; material: Biofilm | place: United Arab Emirates | collected...
ACAAAGGCAACTGGGATTATCGTAAAACCGTCAACCTATTTCAGGACGATTCATACATTGACTAATTTCTCCCAATTCTTCAATCAGCAAATTTTGCCTGTAAAGTAAAGTCTGAATATTTTTAGTACGAATATCGAAGCCGTTTTTAGCATGAAATGCTTCAACAGCTTCAATAATTTGATTTAAAGAGATTTTATTTTCCACTTTTAGCTTTTACCTCTTTTAAAGTCATATCCTCATCCAAAATTTTCTTATCATTTGCATCAGCAATTTTAGCAGTAATTCCATAGCTATCTAGCAGTCGTTTTCTAAAGGTAGCTATCTTTAAATCAGGTCCGGCCATAAATTTTTCCGCTGCTGGTACTCCTTTTTCAGCAAATTTTGAAATTGGTTCTCCCTCGTCAGCGATATGGTTCATTTTGTCATAAATGCGCAATGTACCTCCATACACTTCTTTGAAATTTTTTACAATTGTACCCACTTTCATATTGTGAGTAATAGAGAATTCTGCTGCCATAACTGATTGTTTTTTTGTTTTATCAATGAATAATTAATTGTTTACTTCTTCTTTTCTGATTTTCTTGCCCGAGCCAATCCTTCTTTATCATGGTTAATAGCATCCTTGATTCGGGATATTTCTTTGTTTATTTTTTCAATCTTTATTTTCAATACTTCCAATTTTTGCATATCAGAAGCCGTTGCTCTTGCTTTTTGTTCTCTCAATGTTGCTTTTTGCTTTTGATCTTTCGCATAAGATATTCTTTTTGAGAAACTCTCAGCTTCTTTCTTTTTCGCTTCACGAGTTCTTGCCATATCAATTTTGATTTTGGCTATCTCATCTTTTTTTCTTGCAATATCCTTTTGTTTGTTGGCTATTGCATTCAAGTAAGTTGCTACTGACATAAAAGCTATTTTATAAGTTCAGATAATTTAAGTTCTGGCTTAGCAAGTGCTTTATTATCCTTGTCTGCTACCTTTACTTTTATTCCAAAAGTTTCAGTAAACTTAGCTTCAAAAGTGGCGACCAACATAAATGGCAAAACTGATATTTCTCCTCCTTTTGAATCCGACTTGCGTATTTTTGAAAGTGTGTCGCTATCTTCTGCTGTTATATTTGAACCTTTGTATACACGTAGATGACCTCCAAAAGCTTCGTGAAATTGCTTTTTCAATGTTGCTACTTTCATATTTGGATTCACATTTAAGTTTGCTTTCGCACCAGCTTTGGCTTCTATATTTTTTGCAGATTCTACTTTTTCAGTTTTTGTAATAGATTGAGGGTTTGAAACAGCTTTCGCGGTTTTTGCTTCTTCAAGAAATTCATCACTTTTGGGTTTATTTTTTGGCTTAGCGTATTCGCCTCTTGCAGCTGCGCCAAGAGTCAAATCTTCTGGAATCAAATGATCATCTTCTAAGTCTGAAACTCGAACTTTAAGGTTGAAAACCTCTAAAAATTTTTGATTTACTTCTTTTGCTTTCCAAGTGGCTTTAATTTTAAAGCCATCAGCTTTTGTATTCACTTGGTTTATGTTTCCAATACGTTTATCAGGAGGAGCAAAGCCTGTACCCACTTCATAAATCCTGAGACTAAGTCCAAAATTTTGTTTGAAATCTTTCTGAAGTGTTTTTACCATCATTTGGCTTGAAATATCAAAGTCTGCTGCCTTGAAATTGTCTTTTACGATATTGATAATTTGGTCGAACATAAGATTATTGAATTTATACAAGTGCAAATAAATTGAATAAACTCAATAATACAACGGATACGTAGTATTTATAACCAAAAAAATGAGAAATTTTTGATGTTGACATTCCTGTCAGCACAATGGATAAAAATGAGTTTTTGATAAGGCTGGGTAAGCGTATTCGATTTTTAAGAAAACAGAAAAATTATTCTTTGTTTGATTTAGCCGACAAGACTTCAAAAGATTATAATTCAATAAGCAGAGTAGAAAGGGGTGAAATTAACCCTTCGGCATATTTTTTATGGGAAATATCCCAAGGGCTTGATGTAAAAATAGATGAGCTACTAAAAATAGAGAATATCGTTTAACTTTAGAATATCTCTTTTATTAATTCCCCAATAGAACCATATCTTTTAAATTGCTTTTTCGGCACTTCTTTAATTCCTTTTCTATCATTTTTTTTGCCTTCGGCATTTGCTTTGGTATGCTTAGCAATTTTATAACCTTCTAATTTTGTAGCTTCGAAAAAATGATAAACGACTACTATACTAGAGTTCAATTCAGAATATTCTTGAATAATCACGCAACCTCCCTCTTTCGTAGCTAACCTTTCATTAATTTTAAAGTGTGAAGTTGCGCTACCAGAATGTAGACTTTTCAGTTGAATGTGCCTTGTTTTTCCATTTGCAGAAACTACAATATCATAACCAAAATTATCAATTTCAGAATGTAGTATTTCTAAACTATCGTTGCGTTCGAGCCAAAAGTGTTGGTATATATCGGTAAGGAAAAAATGTAAAAGCATTTTTTCTCTAAATACAGATACCTCGTAATCTTTAAAATCAGCCACTTACTTATAAATTACTATATTTCACCCCCCTACTTTCTCTTTGAGCGTGTACATAAAGTTATCCCACATCTCGTTTAGCTCCAACTCATCGTTCATTTCTGAAAAATCAGTCACTTTTATATAAGTAATTCCTGTCAACTCATCGGTATTCAAGTGGAAGTCTACATAATTAGCAGGTTCTTTACCCGTATCTTCCGGCTTTGGGAAAAATTCATATTTGACAAAAGCATTGACTTTGTGAATTTTCATAACGGCTTTAAGCGGTTCTCCTTGCCATTCAAAATGAAAAATATGTTTATCGTCAACCCAAACTTTGTCTACAAACCATTCTGATAGCCCCTGTATGGTGCTTAGGTATGGATATAGCATTTTTGCCGATGCTCTGAAACCGTACTCCTTTGTAAACTTATATTTAGCCATTGTATGAATTTTGCAGCAAGTAAAATAAATCAATGCTTAAAATAAAATTTTTCGCAAAATATATCATAACAAGTACTTGATGTAAACAAAAGTACAGTGCCTAATTTGGCGACACATTTTTAATTAAAATTTTATAATTTATAACTAATTTTATTTTTATTTGTAAAAAAATAATATCTATCTATTCACTCAAACTTACTTTAATGAAAAATTATAGACTTCCTAAAAGTTTATGGCTCATTTTGTTTGCTGTACTTGCAACTTCAATAGCCAACGCACAGACGCTATCGATTACAGGTTTTACTCAAAACCAAACCTTTAGTGTCAATCAGATTACAACCTCTGTAGTAGAAGTAGGACAAGCTTCAGACCGTGTATTTCTTCAAGAGTTTACATTTACAGTAAGTTCTGCAACAGGAACAGGCTCGTTTAATTTATCAGATTTTAATTTTCTGTACCAAGGTACAGATATTAATGATATCGAGTCATTTAAGCTTTTTACTAGAGCCAGCCCTAGTGGTTACTTGACTCCTGCTTTACCCACCACTTTACCTGGCAATATTACAATTCCAGGGTTGGGAACAAATGCAATTATAGATTTTAAAGCAACTACAGGGACATATGGAGCTATTGGAAATGTGAGTGGCAACAATATTGCATTCTCTTTTCCTATCAATATCTTATCGGCCGGGACTTATACCTTCCAACTATATGCCAAGTTAGCGGCTAGCTCATCGATTAACAATATAATAGACGTATCGCTTACGGGCTTTAATTACAATGCGGCCCCATACACCGGTAACATTACAAACACTAACATGAGCTCATCGCTTGTAATCAAACCTAGATTATCAGGGTCATTTGTCGTTGATCCCAACGCTATTACAAATATTTTTAGTGGTTATCAAGCAGGAGTTACCTTATTAGGTACTGTTTTTACAAGCAGTGGGCAAGCTTTTGATGCCATAAATAGATATGAAATAGCTGATGGTGGACTTTCTTTATTATATAAAGACGATGCGGTTATAAATGATATTAGCGGTGACTATTCTTCAATAACCGCTGAAAAATTCCCCAATTCGTTGCTATGGAAAACAGGTCGCTCAAATGCGCCATTTCTAATCAGTAGAACAGGCGATGGAGCTAATCAGCCTACTCTAAGAAGAACTCAATTTGCCCATTTTGTATTAGACGCTCCTCAATATTTAACAGTGAGCGGGCTAAATTTAGAAAATACAGCTGCGAATTCCGGATTTAGGCATGGCTTTTGGATTATATCGAGAGGTGATAGGTCGGCAAACCATGTTGTAATCAAAAATAATACTATGAATATATTAACCCCAGCCAACAATAATAATAATTCTTATATATTCATTAATACTATTAGAACACCTTCTAATACTGGATTATTAGATGTGATAGCAGAAAATATTATCATTGAGGAAAATCTCATGTTAAACGGGGTATCAGGGTATAGAGTCGGTGAAAATTTAGCATCAAACACACAATTTGCTCAAGCTACTAACATTATTGTAGCTAACAATACTGCTACCGGTTTCACTAGAAGATTTATTAATAACCTAGGTTTTTCAGGTTTGACTTTAAATATCACAGTAACGGGAAACATAATAGAAAACTCTAATAAGCTTACAAATGACGGAGTTGTAGAGGCCATCGGTGGAAATGGTACCGCCATGCTATTATTAAGAAATGTTTCAGGAAATGTAGAGGTGAACAATAATATTGTAAGGAACATTACTTTTAATGGAATTAATACTTCTTCTACGGCTGTGAGAGGAATAATGGTTTCAGCGAATAGAGCTTACCCAACAACAGTAAACATTTTCAACAATATTGTAGCCAATGTAAATTTTCCAAATGTAACTGTAAGTGGATCTTCAGCAATCTCATACAGAGCATTTGAGATAGGTGTAGATTTTGCAAGTGGCACATTTACTCCTAATTACAATATTTATCATAATACATCATATATTAAATATAACTCTACTCAGTTAGCCCACGGTGCTACTTCTTTTCAAATGGACATAAGTAACGCCAGTAACACCGCTATATTTAATAATATTTGGTATACTGATGCTACTTACACTGGTGGAGGAACGCCAACAGGCATATACACCGCCATTAGTAGAAATAATACAATGAGCAACAGGTATAGTTCTCTCTCCGGTCATAATTTGGTGTATTCTCCCGATAGCCCATATAATTTCCTAAATGCACGTTCTGACAACACTACTGAGCGCGACAAAACAATTGAAGAATACAGGTCTCGTTTTACAGCTACGGGTATCAACTTCGATAGAGAGCGCTTCTCGTTCACCGAATCTGTAACGCCTTTTACATCAATCAACAATCCAAGACTTGCGCCAGCGGAAGGTACTACCTCAAAAGTATTTGGAGGTGGCAAAGACATTCTTCCCGGATTGCCTTACGAAACAGATATAGAAGGCAATCCCAGACCAGCAACTATGCCTACAATAGGCGCATACCAATTTGTTGATTTGTTCAATCAGAATATTTCGGGCTTAGCATCAGGATATACTTTCAGTGTCGCTGATGTATCGACTGTGTTGTCTGCTGTAGCCAGTTCAGGATTAGCGGTGAGCTATGCCTCATCAACGCCATCAATAATTGCTACAGATGGCAGTGTCTTAAGTTTTGTTGGCTATGGAGTAACGACTATCACAGCTATGCAAGCAGGGAATGTATTGTACAATAGTGCTACACCTGTTTCTTCTATCGTAACGGTAACAGGTCTTACGCAGTCTATTTCTTTTGAGCCAATAGGTAACAAACCTGCTGATAGCGGCCCTTTTGCACTTAGTGCCACAGTGAGTTCGGGATTAACTGCCGCTTACTCTATTGTATCGGGTCCTGCTTCTGTATCGGGCAATACGCTTACCCTTACATCTCCATCGAAAAATGATGTAGTGACCGTGAGGGCTAATCAGAGTGGAAATAATATTTATCTGCCAGCAATAAGTGTAGACCAGTCATTCACCGTTGTTGGTCTCTCTCAAGACATCACCGGACTCAATGAATTTGGCACTGTAATCTTTGGAAATGCACCCATTTCATTGGCCTCTGTTACAGGTGGTATGTCAGGAAATCCGGTTGTGATTACCAGCAGTAATCCTTCTGTTGCATCTGTTTCAGGAAATAATTTGGTTATCAACTCTGCAGGAACAACCACTATCACGGCCTCTCAAATAGGTAACTCTGTATATGAATCAGCCACTGAAGTAGTACGTGTGCTTACTGTTAATAAAGCCACTCAATCTATATCGGGCTTTAACCCAACGGCCACTTTTGTATATGGAGATGCTGATGTGTCTTTACCTACCCAATCAAGTATTTCTTTAGCAATAGACTATAGCTCAAGCAATAGCAATGTTATATCTATAGTTGGTGGAAATATGCTTAAAGTAATTGGGGTCGGGGTTGCTACCATTGTGGGCTCTAATAGTGGAAACAGCAATTACGAAGCGTTGAATACAACGCAAATTGTAACTGTTAACAAGAAGGCATTGACTCTTGCCATAGGCAGCGTACAAATCACTTATAAAGATGCGCTCCCGACATTTACCGGAACATTGAGCGGAGTTGCCAATAACGACCAATTGAATGTTGTTTACAGTGCTTCTGTTACTTCATTGTCCGGTGCAGGTAGCTATGCCATTACAGCATCAGTTTCAGGAACTGCTTTTACAAATTATGTGCTAAGCATCATTCCAGGAACTATCACAATTGCAAAAGCTTCTCAAACCATCGAAGCACAAATTATCGATGCAGTTACTTTAACGGGAAATAATCCTTTATCTATTCCGCTAAATATTACTGTATCATCAGGATTGGCAGCTACTGTAGAGTTGACAGAAGGTGAAGCGGTAATTACAGATTCATCTATTGTGGTTTCAACTCCCGGAGTTATTAAGCTTTCGATTAAGCAGAGCGGAGACAACAACTATTTGGCAGCTGCTCCTGTTGAGCTCACTATCAATGTGGTAAAAATAGACTCCATACCAAACGCTAATGCTTCATTTGAAAAATCTGTTTTCAGAGCATATCCTAATCCTGCCACGGAACTAGTAAATATAGAAAGTACAGATGATGCTTACTTATACACTGTGGAGGGGCTATTGCTACAGACTTTGCCCTCAGCGAGCAGTAATCATGTTTTAAGAGGATTGAAACCCGGGCTTTATATTCTAAAATCGGGCTCAAAAACCATCAAACTAACGGTCCAATAAATTATATATCGTTATTAAATTTAGTAAAAAAAGCTGCCTATAAACGGCAGCTTTTTTTATTTATGGTCATGCCAGTCTTATTCTTTAAGTCATTGCTATTTGGAGATAAGCTTCTATTTTTGCTATGTCTTAATTTTTAAACCATTTATACCAACATTTTTCCCCAATGGATTGTATCGCCATTTTTGATATAGGCAAAACCAATAAGAAATTCATTCTATTTGATTTGAATTACAACATTGTTCACGAAAGCCAAACCAATTTCGAAGAAGTGAAAGACGATGAGGGCGAAAACTGTGAAGATTTGCGTGCACTTACCAATTGGATGCGAGAAACATGGCAAAACATTCAACTCAATAATAATTTCAATATCAAAGCACTAAACTTTACCACTTATGGCGCAAGCTTTGTGCATCTGGACGAAAATAACAGACCGGTAACACCCCTTTACAATTACCTGAAAACATTCCCAAAAGATATAGAAGGGCTTTTTTACAGTACGTATGGAGACCGACTCGACATAGCCACACAAACGGCTTCACCTGCACTGGGCATGCTTAACTCCGGATTGCAAATATTTTGGCTCAAACACCAACACCCTACTACCTTTTCTAAAATCCGAAAGTCACTTCATTTTCCCCAATATTGTTCTTTTATATTTTCCAATACTTATGTTTCAGAATTCACCAGCATAGGCTGCCACACTGCCATGTGGGATATGGGAAAAAATGATTACCACGAGTGGGTAAAAAGTGAAAAAATCGACCTGCTTCTAGCACCGATTAAAAAAGAGCATTTGAATGGCTTTACCTCATTTAGAGACAAGCAAATACCCGTAGGCACTGGTTTGCACGACAGTTCAGCCGCACTCATTCCATATTTTGACCGAATAAAAGAGCCATTTTTGTTGCTTTCTACAGGCACTTGGTGCATTACGCTTAATCCTTTTGCCAAACAATTGCTTACAAAAGAGGAATTACTCAAAGACTGCCTCAACTATATGACTTTTGAAGGCAAGCAAGTAAAAGCTTCTCGCTTATTTTTGGGAAATTTTCATGAAGTGTTTACCAAAATGTTTGCCGGACACTATTTCAAACCAAAAGATTTTTTCAAATCGGTGGCATTCGACCGCTCTTTGCTGGAAAAAGTAAAACCCAAACCGCACATACTAAAAGATAAAATCAATCCCGAAGCCTACTTTCGTGCCACAGACTTAGACAATTTTGATACTTATGAAGAAGCATATCATCGTTTGTTGCTAGATATGGCCGATTTTCAAGTGGAATATGTGCTGTTGGCAGGGGAAAACCTTAGTTCAGGTACAAAAAAGCTTTATGTAGATGGCGGATTTAGCAAAAACATACTTTTTATGGAGCTATTGAGAGAAAAATTACCCCAACTACAAGTAGAAGCTTTTGATATAGCCCAAGGAACTTCGCTTGGAGGCGCTTTAGTGATGCGTCCTTATGTATAATTTTTTATGATTACGACTACTCACCTCTTCATATAAGCTCGAGGCAGGTGAGTAGTCGTTTTTTTCGCTACAACCTCCTCAGCTTTATCCCACTTAGTTGCGTATTACCATTTTTGGCTGAGAAATTAATGGTAATGCCTTTTTCATCTATTACAGAAACGAGTATTTTTTTATGAATACCTCTTGAATGTGAGCCCGCTTCACGCTTTACATTAAAATCTTTCAAGGTCAATACTCCGTTTATCGAAACATCCATAACTCTATCGCCTTTTTCGTCTTGGTGATATTCTGCAAAAACCAATTCGAGCTCATAATTGCCACGTTTTACATCAAATTTATAGGCACTCAAACTGTCGCGATTGGTGTGGTAAAGAGCATCGTTTTCAGTATCAAAATAGTCGCCTTCGCCACCTATCCACATCCAGTTCCAGCGGTGAAAACGCTTGCCACCTACATAGCCAAATGAACCGGGCGTGTATTCTTTATCTTCTTCCCACACAAAGTTTGAAGCTACATCCCTGTAAGAACAATTAGAGCCTACATTTACGCCTATTTCTTTGAAATCGGTGCCGAAAACAGCTGGTGATAATCTGAAATTTACAGTGGTTTTATCAAAGATTTGCGCATTTGAGGCATCTTTTGCCACTAAAGTATTTATGCCATTTTCAAATGGCACATCAAACATTGCCACATGGTTTAATACTTGCTTAGTTCCTATGCTTTTTCCATTGTGAACGAGTTCCACATTGGCTACATTGGCATAGACCCTCACTTTTTGATTGGCAAAATTTTCACCTGCTTTTTCTGCTCTTCCGGCTGCATAGGGCAATGTTTCCGTAGCCAACTTTACGTAGGGAGTTTTTAATGTATAGGCTTGGAACAGAAAATATACATCTTTCTTTTTCCTGTCTTTTGTCACAATGCCTTTTGAGTTCACTTGTGGCGTAGCCCATTTGGCTTGGTGGTGAAAATCTATAAAGTTCCACATCAACGAACCTGCCACAAAAGGCCTTTTTTGCATCTCTGCTAAATGATACTCAGTAAAATCAAGTTGATATTCTACCGAATGGTCAGCCATTTGTGGCTTTGTGCTGTGCAGTTTTGGGTCTGTACCTACGCCATATTCACTTATAATTAAAGGCCTCTGGGGATAGGCTTTGTGTTCGTTTTCAAGAAAATCGGCAAAATCGCTAAATTTTCCATAATACCAGCCATAGTACTTGTTCCACGAAGCCACCATAGGCACATCCATCAAACCTGTACTGTTATATATTTTTTGGTTTTCACCTGCCATTGAGGTATATCGTGTAGGGTCTTCTGCCCTTGAAAGGCTGTCTATTTTTTTCGCCAAAGCCACCGTTTTGGTCACATAAGCAAGCGAATCGTGGATTTTTGGTTTGAAAGAGCCATATATTTCATTAAAATAACCCCAAATAATCACACTTGGATGATTGTAGTGCTGCCGAATCATCTCTCTTTGCTGCGACAGGCAGTTTTCTGCAAATCCTGTAGTGGTGCTTATCAGAGGAGTAGATGGAGTTTCTTCCCAAACCAATAAACCCAATTTGTCGCAAGTTTCCAAAACGATGGGGTCTTGCTGATAATGAGCCAATCGAACAAAGTTTACGCCCATTTCTTTGATGAGTTTCATATCTTGAACGTGCAAATCATCGGTCAGCGCGTTTCCTTTGCCTTTAAAATCTTGGTGGCGATTTACACCAATCAATTTTTCAGGCTTTTCATTTAGGAAAAAACCGCTATCGGCCGAAAAGCGTATGGTTCTAAAGCCCACTACTTGCTCCAGTCTGTCTACTATTTTATTTGCTTTTTTGTCTATCAATAGCATTTCCATACTATATAAATATGGATTTTCTGTACTCCAAAGGTTTTTTATGGGCAGGTTTTTATGGGATATTTTTACATTTTGTGCACCTTTTATCACTGATATTGAAGTATTTACAGTGCTCACTTCTCTGCCTTCAGCATCTCTGAGTATAGTTTTCAAAACCATATCTGATTTAATGGCTATATCAGTTTCAATTCCTGCTTTTACTTCCAGGTTCCAAGTGCCATTTTTTTGTTTTTGGGGAGTAATAAATACTCCATCAGAACCAAAACTTTTGGTTTCAAAATGAATCGATTCTGTGCTTATTAAAAATACATCTCTGTAAATGCCACCAAAAATGGGGAAAAGATTTCTGTCAAAAGGGGCAATGTCAGGGTTTGGGCGGTTATCGGCTTTCACTGCCAGAATTTGATGTTCTTTTGAAAAATCTATAGAAGTACCCAAATCAACCCAAAATCCCGAATAACCGCCTTTGTGTGTGGTCAATAATTTTTCGTTTAGGTATACTTCTGCCACCTGATTCACGGCCTCGAAATACAGATAGTTTTTTTTGCTCTTGTTTAATAATGATGTAGGCAGCTTCTTTCTATACCAGCCTATGCCTTGATGATAGCCGTAGTCTTCGTCTTCTAGGTCGGCTGTGTTCCAAGTGTGAGGCAAGTGTACTGTTTTCCAAGCAGAATCTTTCAATGCCACCGATTGGGCATTTACGGTATCTTTTTTGATAAACTTCCAACCTTCATTGATAGAAATCTTGGTGCGCTGGGCAAATGTGCAAGTGAAAAAGGCAAGTGAAAATACATGCCAAAGCAGTTTTTTAGTATTCATGTTGTTGCAAAGAACCCTTGAACTCAAGAGTAGATTTTAGAATGTAAAACAGAACTTAATGTTGCAGCAAGTAAGCATTGACCGATTTCAATAAAACATCATTTGAAACCATAAAAAGATGAGCTTCGACTGCAATACGTGTAATGAAGTAATAGAAGGTAGATATTGCAAAAATAAATCGAAAATCTCGATTCGTAAAATGTAAAAAAGCATATTTGTCTTGGTGGAAAAAACTATCTATTTTGCACACCTAATCAATTTATCTATTCTCCTGTGAAAAGAATCTCATTTTTAACTAGGTTTTTTATCGTTTTTACATTCGTTTTCTTGGGCTGTTCTCAGAAAAAAAGCGATTCCAAAACCCAAAACAATACAGTTTCTACTACCATCTCCGTTCCGGTGTTCAACCAAGATTCCGCCTACAGTTATGTAGCAGCACAGGTGGCATTTGGCCCACGTGTACCCAACACCAAAGCCCATTTTCAATGTGGCGATTATTTGGTGCTGCAATTAAAACGCTACGGTTGGGAAGTAACAGAGCAAAAATTTGATGCTACAGCATTTGATGGAAAACAATTGAAAGCCCGAAACATTATAGCCTCTTTTAATCCATCGGCACAAAAAAGAATTTTATTGGCTTCGCACTGGGACACTCGCCCTTTTGCTGACCAAGACCAAAAAGACAAAGAAAAACCCATAGATGGTGCCAATGACGGAGCAAGCGGTGTCGGAATATTAATAGAACTGGCAAGAACCATTCAAAATACCTCTCAAAAACCAACGGTGGGAATAGATATTATATTTTTCGATGTAGAAGACTATGGACAACCCGACTATTCTACCCTGCCTCAAAAACCCGACAGTTGGTGCTTAGGCTCTCAATATTGGGCTAAAAACAAACATAAGCCCAATTATTCAGCCTATTATGGCATCTTGCTCGATATGGTGGGTGCTACAAATGCTGTTTTTGCTATGGAGGGCACTTCTATGTACTACGCTTCTGATGTGGTGCGCAAGGTGTGGAACACTGCCGCACAAGTGGGCTATGGCAATCATTTTCACCAAGCTGTGGTAGACAATATTATTGATGACCATTACTATGTAAACAGCCTAGCTAAAATCCCCATGATAGACATTATTGAATACAATACCAGCGGAGAGCAGTTTTTCGGAAACTACTGGCACACACACAACGACAACATGAATGTTATTGACCGAAACACATTAAAGGCCGTAGGTCAGGTGCTGCTTCATGTGGTATATGCCGAGTAAGCTTTGACTACGTAAAGCCCACTCGGTTCTATAATTTCAAAAAAGCATCCAAAAACTTATCAGCATCGGATTTAGATAAGCTCAAAGCAGGCAACAAACGAAGCGTATTTTTGTTTGATGAGCTGCCCGTGAATATTTTATGTTTAAAAAGAAGCCCTTTACGAGTTTCTTCACAAGGCTCAAATAGTTCTATACCTATCATCAATCCTCTTCCTCTCACTTCTTTTACTTTAGGCGTTTTTTTGATGTTTTCCATCAGATAATTGCCTACAGAAAGAGCATTTTCCAATAATTTTTCGCTTTCTATCACTTCCAGCACAGCCAAAGCCGCAGCACAAGCCAAGTGATTTCCCCCAAAAGTAGTGCCCAACATGCTATGTTTGGGCTTTAAATGAGGTGCAATGGAAATCCCTGCCACGGGAAATCCATTGCCCATGCCTTTGGCCATGGAGTAAATATCGGCTTTGACTCCTGCCCAATCGTGGGCATAAAATTTACCTGACCTACCATAACCGCATTGCACTGAATCGGCTATGAAAACCGCTCCGTATTGGGTGCAAAGCTGGCGTATTTTCTGCAAAAATACCTCTGATGCCACATTGATGCCCCCTACACCTTGTATACCTTCAATAATAACTGAGGATATTTCATTGCCTTGTTTGGCAAAACACTCTTCCAAGGCTGCCAAATCGTTGAATGGCAGAAATATAACATTATCAGTTTGGTTGACAGGTGCTACGATGGACGGATTATCTGTAACAGCCACTGCAAGCGAAGTTCTGCCGTGGAAAGCCTTTGAAAATGCCACAATTTTTTTCCTTCCATTGTAAAATGAAGCTAATTTAAGCGCATTCTCGTTGGCTTCTGCACCTGAGTTACAAAGAAAAAGTTGGTAATCTTCATAGCCCGATACTTTCCCCAATTTTTCGGCCAACTGCTCTTGAATAGATATTTTTATGGAATTTGAATAAAAACCAATGTTATTGAGCTGCTCTGTCAGTCGCTTCACATAGTGAGGATGGGTGTGACCAATGGAAATAACGGCATGTCCACCATACAAGTCAAGATAGCTGGTACCTTGGTCGTCCCACACTTGTGAGCCTAAGCCTTTTACTATTTCTATGGGATAAATAGGATATACGTCAAAAAGTTTCATTTTATTAATAGCCCCCAAAAACCCCTAAGGGAGCTTATTTTTTGTGATTTAATATTCTAGGGTTGATCCCGATAAATTGGGATGAATATTTTATTATGTATAGTGCTATCCAAGCAGCTTATTTGCCAATTTTTGATTTTTGTTGCAAAAAATCCAAAATCCAAAATCCAAAATCCAAAATTTCTTTAAAACCCCACCGGCTTCAGCCTTAATCCTAAGTTTTCTTCCAGCCCAAACATTAAGTTCATGTTTTGTACGGCTTGTCCACTCGCACCTTTGGTAAGGTTGTCTATGATGCTCAATATCATGAGCTTGTCACCGTGTTTTTCCAAGTGAAGAATACATTTATTGGTGTTTATCACTTGTTTTAAGTCTATGTTTGCTTCAGACACATGTGTAAACGGGTGCGCAGCATAGAAATCAGAATAAAGTTTTTGAGCATCTTCCAAGCTTAAATCGCAAGTGAGATAGACACTTGCCATAATGCCTCGGGTGAAATCGCCTCGGTAGGGAATGAAGTTTATTTGCTGTGAAAATCCGTGAGAAAGCTGCTTGATGCTTTGGGTGATTTCTTTTAAATGTTGGTGCTCAAATGCTTTGTAAACGGACAAATTATTATTTCTCCAGCTAAAATGGCTGGTAGCCGACAGCGACTGTCCTGCTCCGGTAGAACCCGTAGTGGCCGAAATATGAATTTCATGATTTAACAATTGCTTTTGTGCCAAGGGTAGCAAACTGAGTTGAATGGCAGTGGCAAAACAACCGGGATTGGCTATTCTGTTGGCTTTTTTGATAGCATCACGCTTTAGTTCAGGCAATCCATACACAAATTCATTGGTTTCCGGACGAAAATCCTGACTTAAATCTATAATTTTCAAGCCTTTTTTTTCTAAATACGAAGGATTGGCCTCAAAAAACTTTTTGGTATCGCCATGGCCCATACATAAAAACAAAACATCTATTTCTGTATGATGCTTGTCTGCAAAACGCAAGTCTGTATCGCCTAGCAAATCGGTATGCACATCTGAAACAAGATTTCCGGCATTGCTATTGCTATGTACATACGAAATATCTACTTGCGGGTGATTGATAAGTATTCTCAACAATTCTCCTCCGGTATATCCCGCTCCTCCTACGATTCCGGCTTTTATTTTGTGTGATGTCGACATCGGTAATCTGTGCTACTTTAGGTTGGTTGTTAGCTTTTGCAAAACTAAATAAATATTGAACAAGATGGTGATAACAAGGGCATATTGAGTAATAGTTTTTCAATTGATTTACATTAACAAAAACATACCTTGGCCTTTAAAAGAATTTAAGATTACTTCCTTAGCTGATTCTACTCCAATTCACAGTATCTTTTTTGAGACTTTCAATCTGTTTTCTTATGATTTGGTATTGTGGAAGCGAAAGCGTGGGGTCTATTTCCAATATATGAGCTGCTGCTTCTCTCGCAATCTTTAACGTATCTTGGTCTTTGCCCAAATCGGCTATCAGAAGGTCTAATACACCGCTTTGCTGTGTGCCCATGAGGTCTCCCGGGCCACGCAGTTTTAAGTCTACTTCGGCTATCTCAAAACCGTTGTTGGTACGCACCATCGTAGAGAGCTTTTCTCTGGTGTCGTGTGAAAGTTTGTTGCCCGTCATTAATATACAGTACGACTGGTCTGCTCCCCTACCCACTCGCCCACGCAGCTGGTGAAGCTGTGCCAAACCAAAACGCTCGGCATTTTCTATCAACATCACCGATGCGTTGGGCACGTTCACACCCACTTCTATCACCGTGGTAGCCACCATTATTTGTGCCTGATTTTTGATAAAACGCTGCATTTCAGCCTCTTTTTCTGGTGCAGACATTCGTCCATGCACGATAGACACTTGATACTGAGGACGCGGAAATTCTTTACAAATGGCTTCATAGCCGGTATACAAATCGGCCAAATCGCTTTTTTCAGATTCCTCTATCAGTGGATATACAATATAAACCTGCCTACCTAGTTCTATTTCTTGTTTGAGAAATCCATAGACAGCCAATCGCTGGCTTTCGAGGCGATGCACGGTTTTAATCGGTTTACGCCCGGCAGGAAGTTCATCAATGACAGACACATCCAAATCTCCATAAAACGTCATGGCCAAGGTGCGGGGAATGGGTGTGGCTGTCATCACCAATATGTGTGGGTATGTGGGTATAGATACATCGGCATTGTTATTGGCTCTTTTTTGCCAAAGTTTGGCACGTTGGGCCACGCCAAATCTGTGTTGTTCGTCTATCACACAAAGCCCCAAATTTTTAAACTGTACAGTGTCTTCAAGCAAGGCATGGGTACCTACCAGTAGGTGAATTTCTCCGTTTCTAAGTGCTTCCAGTAAGGGTTTTCGCTCCGATTTCTTCACAGAACCTGTGAGCTTGGCTGTTTTCAATCCCAATTTTTCAGCCCATTGACTTATATTAATATAGTGCTGGTCTGCCAATATTTCTGTTGGCGCCATCAAGCAAGCCTGCGACTGATTGTCCACCGCCATGAGCATGGTGATGAAGCCCACAATGGTTTTTCCGCTGCCTACATCGCCCTGCAAAAGCCTGCTCATTTGCTTTCCCGTTTTCATATCGTCATACATCTCACGAATAACACGCTTTTGGGCATTGGTGAGCGGAAAAGGCAAATGGCTTTCGTAAAACTCATTCACCAAAGGTATCTGCCTGAAAATCAGTCCATTTACCAACTGTTTGCGTCCCGATTTGAGTTGCAAAATCTTGAGCTGATTATAGAAAAGTTCTTCAAATTTCAGTCTATGGCGAGCTTGAGCCAGTTCATTTTCGCTTTTGGGAAAATGGATATTTATTAAAGCATTTTTTTTATCTATAAGCCTATATTGCTGCAAGAGTGGGAGAGGCAAAGTCTCTCTTAAGTGTTGTAAAGACTGTTCAAGCAGTGGCTTCATCAGCTTTGACATTCCCTTACTGTCAAGCCCAAAATTTCTTAGCTTTTCGGTAGAATTATACACAGGTTGCAGTACGCCTGCTTTTTCAAGTGCTGCCGAAAGTGGCTCAATTTCAGGATGTGCAATGCTAAAAGTGTGATGAAACCATGTGGGTCGACCATAGACAACATATTCAACATTAGTCTTTACGAGTTTGCTTATCCATTGCAAGCCCCTGAACCAAAGCAATTCTATTTGTCCATGCCCATCGGTAAACTGCGCTACCATGCGTTTTTTCACACCTGTTCCCAAAGTTTCTATGTGTGTGACTCGGCCTTTGAGTTGAACAAAAGTATTTTCTTCGTTCACTTCCAAGATGCGATGAAACTTGGTGCGGTCTTCATAGCGAAACGGATAATGTTGGAGCAAGTCTCCAAAAGTAAATATGCTGAGTTCTTTATTGAGCAACTCAGCTTTTTGAGGGCCTATGCCCTTTAAAAATTCAATTTTTGTATCGAAAAAAGAAGACAATGTACTTGAGACACTACAAATGTGATAAAGAAAAGCGATTAGAATTTTTACAACTTATTTATCTCACCTTCTGATAGCCCCGTCAATTTTATAATATCAGATGTTGAAAATCCCATTCTCTTAGCAGACTTAGCAACTTCAATTTTGCCCTCAATCTTGCCTTCGTCAAAAGCTGTATCTACCGTATTTTTATAGTCTCTATACACTTTCAAATTCATTTCATAGTCGTACAAGTCCTTTTGTCCAAATTTTGCTAATTCGGCCTTTTCAAATGCGTTAATAAATACTTCGTCCTTAAAAATATCAGGAATGGTCTGAAAGTCTTCCAAATGTTTAATAAAATACAGCCATTTGTCCAAGCGAGTTTCTAATTCTATTTCAGATTTACTGAAATTAGGCATTTCTAAATAAATGTAAGTCAGCTTATCATAAAAGATTTTCCCATTTTGGTTTTTTAGCTTAATGCGGTGTACCACCTCACTTTTCTCCGGCTCATTTTCATAGTCGTCAAAAGTAAAATCTAAAATACCTATGCAATAAACTGCTTTCAAATTATAATTCCATTCTCCTTTCTCTGCTTGCTCGCGGATAGGAAAAGTTGAATAATAAATGGTCCTTTCTTTAAAATAGTTTTGCTTAGCTTTTTGGAGCTCTACAATAAATTTTTCACCATTTTCACTCTCGCAGTAGATATCATATATAGCTTTACGGTCAGCATCCGATAGTCCCAGTTGCTCTGAATTTTTAAAGCTAAGGTCAATGATTTTGTTTGTGTTAGGCAAAAGAGCATTTAAAAAATCAATAAGCTGCGGTTTGCTGGCTTCTTCTCCGAATATTTTTTTAAATCCATAATCGGTAAAGGGATTAATGTATTTTGCTTTCATTGATTTTTGTGTAAACTATCATACCAAACAAATTTAAGCATTTTTCACCAATGTCACTCTTAAAGTAATTCAATTATGGCTCAAAGGCGCATATAGAATATACTTATTTGAAACCCGAAAAATGCCGCTCGATGTATTCTTTTGCATCTTCTTGGGTCATAAACGAAAAGTTTCTGTAGCGGTGGTGAACATCTATGATTTCGTGTAGCGCATCGGTTACCAATTCTTTGTTTTCCCATGTTTTCAAATGAGCTACCACAGTTTCTAAACAGCCCTTTTAATAGGCGATTTGCCCTATCACGTGCACTAAAGTATTTCGCACCCGAGCCGTTTTGTCGTGCTCAAGCTCTTTCAGCATAGGCAAAATGTCTTGAGGAAATTTTCTACCTCTCAACTCTATGCCATGACAAATTTCTCTGCGAATTTCTTTATCTTGATGATGTAAATATTGTTTTGCCCATGCCAATACAGGTTCAGGATTTACGTCTCCCATTTTTTTAATAGAACCAATGACAGCGTTTCTCGGAGAATGATGAGGGTCAAACAGCCCTAGGTCAAAAATATTTCTCACTCTCAAAAAGTCTTTCTTACCTATCTCTCCTGCTGCATTAATAGCAGTTTGGCGTATTTTATAATCAGGTGAAAGCAATAAATCATTCAAAAATTCAATTACCTTTTTTTGTAAAGTAATATCTTCAAAATAGATGCGCCCTATGCTAAGATAAGCTGCTTTTCTAATGTATGTGTCTTCATCAGCAAAATACGTTTCTATTAGCTTGACTTTGTTTTGAAGCAAACTGTTGTATAAATCTACTTTTATAGAAGTAAATTTCTGTGCTCTATCGGCTTTTGAAAGATCATAGTATGACATTTTTCATTCAATAATTATTATTGAATTTTCTACTACATTATGAAGTGATTTTATAATATTAGGAATCATAGGTTCTATAAAATTCCATTTCAAAAGCTTAACATTTAATATTAAAATTGTTAATCCTATCTTTTGTATATTTTGCTGAAAGCGAAGATTCTTATCTGAAGTTACAAATACAGAAAAATTGTTTGAAACAGCTAGTTCGAGTAGCTTCCCATTTTTTACACCTTTCCAGCCCATATCATGTACCGAGTATACTTCGAAAGGAACTAATTTATATTTTAGCTTTATCGGAAGATTTTCATCTAATAGAATTTTCATTTATTGATTCAGGCAAATGGCTTAAAAAATAATTCGAAATAACCCCCAAAACGTCCAATACCTGCTTGAGTGTAACATAAGGATAATCTTCCAAATATGTCTCAACACTCTCACCTGTGTTGATGTAGTCAAGAAGTGTTTTTATGGGCACCCTTGTGCCAGCAAACACTGGTTGCCCGCTTTGAATTTCGCTATCAATTGAAATTATTTCATTGGGGTGTACCATACCATTTCTGTGTTAACCGCTCTTTATAACATGAATGTACAAAAAAAATTAAAAAGACCAACCGGTAGGGTCAGTCTTTCTTGCTTTAAAGTGCCAACTTTATTATTCTCCGTTCACTGTAATGGTAATTTTCCTATTTGAAGGCGGATTATTTCTGTGTTCGCACAAATATATTCCTTGCCAAGTACCCAATGCCAGCTTTCCGTTGGTAATAGGTATCGTAAGCGAATTTCCTAGTATAGAAGCCTTTAAGTGAGCCGTCATGTTATCAGGCTGATCTGAGTTGTGTTTAAAATAAGTGGCATCTTGCGGCACCATCACATTGAAATGGCTCTCAAAGTCGTCCCTTACAGTGGGATCTGTTTGTTCATTGATGGTCAAACTGGCCGTAGAGTGATGAATAAAAATGTGGCAAATACCCACTTTTACTTTGGCAATGCTTTCCAGCTCAGCCTTAATCTCTTTAGTAATTAAATGAAAACCTCTTCCGTAGGCGGGCAACCTAAAAGTTTTTTGATACCACATAAATTTAATTATATATAATCTGTCGTAAAAATATAATTTTTTGGTTTATATACAGCGAAAGTACAAATTTCAATCATTAATTTATTGTAAATTAATTTAATTCATCTACATTACACCATAAATCGAGCATGAAAATACTTAAAAAATTATAAAGTATAATTAATCTAATATTTTTTTTCATTTTGTTAGTATCTGAAAATGAACTAACTACGTACACTACTATAAATTGTAAACCGCCTCTATGATAAAAACAGTACAAAAAATCGCCTTAATTGAAGACGACCCTTGGCTCAGTCCCTACGTACAAGATATTAAAGACAGAATGGACCGCTACTTCAATGCTAAGGCTGAAATAGAGCACGTTTCGGGGCAATTGACAGATTTTGCTAATGCATACAAATACTACGGATTTAATTACGATATCGACAAAAAAGGATGGTGGTACAGAGAGTGGGCACCGGCTGCCTTCGGGTTATATTTAATAGGTGATTTTAACAGTTGGGACAGAACTTCGCACCCACTCACCAAAAACACCAATGGCGTTTGGGAAATTTTTCTCCCCGACTCCGATTACAAAGATAAATTTACACATCAAAGCTTGATTAAAGTACATATCCATTCGGCCAATGGGATGAAAGACCGCATACCTGCCTATATCAAGCGCACCGTTCAGGACGAGAATACCAAGGTGTTTTCCGGCCAGCATTGGTCGCCAGAAAAGCCATTCAAATGGAACGATAAGAAATTTGACCCCACACAAGCCCACAATATGCCGCTGATATATGAAGCACATATAGGAATGGCACAAGAAAAAGAAGGGCTGGGTTCTTATGTAGAATTTGCTGATAACACATTACCACGGATAAAAAATCTGGGCTACAATTGCATACAACTAATGGCCATAGCCGAACACCCCTACTATGGTTCGTTTGGCTACCATGTGTCCAATTATTTTGCACCTAGTTCAAGATTTGGTACTCCCGAAGACTTGAAATATTTGGTAAACAAGGCCCATGAAATGGGGATAGCTGTGATAATGGACATCGTGCATTCGCATTCTGTAAAAAATATAGATGAAGGCTTAAACGATTTTGACGGCTCGGAAAACCAATATTTTCACTCAGGCGGACAAGGATATCACGAGCAGTGGGATTCTAAATTGTTTAATTACGGCAAATGGGAAGTGAAACAATTTCTTTTGTCCAATATCAAGTATTGGATGGAAGAGTTTCATTTCGATGGCTTCCGTTTTGATGGTGTCACCTCTATGCTGTATTATCATCATGGTAATTTTGAGGCTTTCGACCACTATGATAAATATTTTCGTCATCAGGTAGATTGGGATGCTGTAACATATCTTACTTTGGCAAATACACTCATTCACTCTATCAACAAAAATGCACTTAGCATAGCAGAAGATATGAGCGGAATGCCGGGAGGCTGTCGTACTCCCGAAGAAGGTGGATTGGGCTTTGATTTCCGTTTGGGAATGGGGATTCCTGACTATTGGATAAAAATACTCAAACATTTGCGAGACGAAGACTGGGATATTCACCAGCTTTATAATGTACTTACCAACCGCAGGTGGAAAGAACGTACTGTAAGCTATGCAGAAAGCCACGACCAAGCATTGGTGGGCGACAAAACACTTGCCTTTTGGCTCATGGACAAAGAAATGTATTGGCACATGAGCGAAGAAGATACAAACCTCGATATAGACCGAGGCATGGCACTGCACAAAATGATACGCCTTATTACTTTAGGTCTTGGAGGCGAAGCCTACATGACTTTTATCGGAAACGAGTTTGGCCATCCCGAATGGATAGATTTCCCGAGAGAAGGAAACAACTGGAGCTACAAATATGCACGCAGACAATGGAGCCTTGTCGACAATGAGAAGCTCAAATACAAGTTTCTCAACAATTTTGACAAAGACATGATTCACATGGCTCAAAGAGTAGAATTGCTCAATTCTTATGGTGCGCAGCAGCTCAACATGGACTCCACAAACAATGTCATCATTTTTGAAAGAAAAAACCTGATTTTCGTATTCAACTTTTCTCCTTTCAATTCAATTTTCGACTACCGTTTCGCAGTTCCCCAAGCAGGTACATATAAAATCATATTAAACTCAGATGCACGTCATTACGGAGGTCATGGACGCATAGACAGCAATATTGATTATTTCACTACCATACAGGGTGACAGAAACATACTGAGCATGTACCTAACCAATCGCACGGCATTGGTGTTGGAGAGGGTGAAGTAAGAGGAACCATAAAATAATCTCTTCAAAAATAGTGGTTATTTGATAACCACTATTTTTTTGATTACAACTTTATCCTCAAACTGTATTTCAACCATATACACACCGTCTTCTTCCAACCTAAATTCATTATTAACTACTTTTATCTCCTCTCTATTACCCCTGATGTTGGTCGCCTTTATCATATAAATGTTTACATCATTTGGTAAATCTATTTTAAATGACCCTGTACTTGGGTTGGGATAAATATTTATTGTTTTGATACCATCGCTTACCGCTTCATTACTTAGAGGTGTACCAATAATAGATAGTACTTGCCCATTTACAGAACCAAAACTTCCAATATACTTGACTTCGCCCGTGATAGCATTGTTCGGTACTCTTAAATATACCGCTCCCGATGTACCTGCAAAGGTGGTGTTGACATACCCTTGGCTAGTACTAATCCCTACTGATGACAGCTTGTCTAAATTATTTCCAATAACAATAAGTGTACCAGATCTTGTCACAGGATTAGGAGATAAACTTGTTATTACAGGCATATCATTGCCTGGTATTGATATTGTTGGTGGACCAGTTACTGGGGGTATATTGTTACCAGAGCCCGCTGCAGGAGTAATTACCCTTCCAAAACTACCTGTAAGTGTAACAGGTTGGTTAA
>ERZ1066116.216-NODE-216-length-22915-cov-12.629440_pt1 | contig 22915 bp, 11 predicted proteins | sample MGYA00382763_ERZ1066116 | MGnify/ENA primary metagenome ERZ1066116 (study PRJEB33369, sample SAMEA5778346) | biofilm metagenome | biome: Industrial cooling water; feature: Water cooling tower basin; material: Biofilm | place: United Arab Emirates | collected...
AATTAAGAATTAAGAATTAAGAATTAAGAATTAAGAATTAAGAATTAAGAATTAAAACCTATATCTCACAAAAGCTTCCATGGCTTGGTATTCGGCTAGGCCCAGCTTGTCGTACATGTCGGCCGTGGCCCGGTTGCGGTCTTCGGCTCGCACCCAAAACTCACGGGCATCGTTGCCGGGAAACAAAGCACTGTCTTTCTGAGACTGGTGCTTAAATATAGCTTTTCTTTTTCTCAATACTTCATCAGGACTCAAAGGCACTGCCATTTCTATTTGGTCTATATCCCACTCTTGCCACGCACCTCTGTAGAGCCACACGTAGCATTCTTTCATCCATTTTTCATCTTTCAGTCTGTCAATTGCAGTATAAATAGCGGCCAAACATACCCTGTGTGTACCGTGCGGGTCGCTCAAATCGCCAGCAGCATAGATTTGATGCGGTTTTATTTGCTGTAACAAATCTACAATGATTTGAATATCCTCCTCGCCAATGGGCTTCTTCTTCACTGCACCTGTCTCGTAAAATGGCATGTCTAAAAAATGAATATTTTTGTCAGGTATGCCCACATAGCGGCAACCCGCTTTGGCCTCGCCTCGCCTAATTAATCCTTTCATGGCCATCACCTCCTTGCTATCTATTTGCCCGGGTGTTTTTTCTCTAATGGACTTTACTACTTTTTTATACAATTTCTCAGAATCTTCTTTGTTGAGCCCGAAAACCTCGCTGAAGTCGTTCATGAAATCTGCAAAACGAATGGCATCGTCATCGAAAACGGCTATGTTACCCGAAGTTTGGTAAGCCACATGCACATCGTGGCCTTGGTCTACCAACCGAATGAATGTTCCACCCATTGAAATAACATCGTCATCAGGGTGGGGGCTGAAAATAATGGCTTTTTTGGGAAAGGGTTTCGCGCGCTCAGGACGATTACTGTCGTCAGCATTGGGTTTTCCGCCCGGCCAGCCTGTGATGGTGTGTTGGAGTTCATTGAACACTTTTATATTTATGGCATAGGCCGAACCGTATTCCGTCACCAAATCAGCCATGCCGTGTTCGGTGTAGTCGTTGTTGGTGAGTTTCAGAATGGGTTTTTCTGTGGTTTGGCACAGCCATACCACAGCTTTTCGTATCAGTTTTGGGTCGTTCCAATCTATGGTTTCAAGCAACCAAGGCGTTTTCACTCTTGTGAGCTCTACTGAGGCGGCTTCGTCTAGCACCACAGTCGTATTCGGGTGTTGTTGCAAAAAGGTAGAAGGAATATGTTCCGTCACAGGACCTTCAACTGCTTTTTGTACGATTCTTGATTTTCCCTCGCCCCAAGCCATCATAATGATTCTTTTCGCCTTCATGATGGTGCCCACACCCATGGTAATGGCCTTTTTGGGAACAAACTCTTCCCCAAAGAAATCGCTGGCGGCATCGATTCTGGTCATCTGGTCGAGCGTCACCATCCGAGTTATGGAATTTTCTCCCGAACCAGGTTCATTGAAGCCAATGTGGCCTGTGCGCCCAATGCCCAATATCTGTATATCCAATCCGCCCAAATCCAATATTTTCTTTTCGTAGGCCTTACAGAAGTCACCCACTTTGTCTTTGGGCAGTGTGCCGTCAGGAATATTTATATTTTCTTTGGGAATATCTATGTGATTGAACAAATGCTCGTTCATGAACCTAACATAGCTTTGCAGACTGTCGGGCTGCATGGGGTAATATTCGTCCAAATTGAAAGTCACAACATTTTTGAAACTCAGCTGCCCCGATTTGTGCATATTAACTAGCTCGGCATAGACTCTGGTAGGGGTAGAACCCGTAGCTAATCCCATCACACAGGGCTTGCCTTCCAATTGTTTTATTTTGATGATGGCAGCTATCTCGCTGGCTACGGCTATGGAGGCCTCCTCGGAGGTTTTATATATTTTAGTTGGTATTCTTTCTTTTAATGTCATTTTGGTGTTTTTTCAGTGGCTTTTCTAATGATTTTTCACGCAGAGGCGCAGAGAATGCAGAGTTTTTAATTTTGTTTTTCATTCTTCTCTTTTCACTTTTAAAATTTTCTTTCTTGTAGGGTTTGGCTTTTGACCCCAGCTTCTAAATATTCACCATAGTTATTCTCAAAAAACTTTATTTTAAGGTTGTAAGTGCCTTTTTTTAATGCAATCTGCCCTTCTTTTCTCACTGCTCCGTGTATGCTATCATTATCTACCACCAGTTGATTGTTGATATAGAGTTGTGTGCCATCGTCTGATTTGGTGTAGAATGTGTAAATATCGTCTTGATCGAAATATACTTTTCCTTCATATACAGCACCCCACTTGTCAGCTAAAATACCTTTTGGAAATGCCAAGCCGCTTACTGTTCCAGTAGATATTGCTTTGGCACTATCAAGTTGATTAACAGAGTTGTAATCTCCTTGATAATAACGATATTTTAGCATCTTATCGGATTCATTGTTTGTTGTGATGGGATTCAAAAATGATGCTTTTGAGAAATTTTTAGTAATGGGCGCACTCTTTTTCCCGTTGTTAAGTTGGCAAATAGCCGTTACAGTGGTGTTTCCCTTTATTATTATAGGGTTAGAATATATTTTTCCAAGATTTTTTTCTTCGGTGGTCGATATATCATACATTATCTTTCCCAGTTCGCAGCCCATTAGTTCCAAAGAAATTGGGTTGAGAAATAATGAATTTTTATAGCTGAATTCCACTTTTGGTATGTAGTAGTTGTAATTTTGTTTGTCAAGAAAATCATATTGTTTGGCAATTTTTACGCCCATTTTCTCTGTATTTTTGTTTTCGGGTAGCGACCATGCTATTTCCGACAAAGCAAATATTCTCGGAATGAGCATCTCTTGCGATTTTTCTGGTGTTTGCACATTTTCAGCCCACAAGTTTGCCTGACAACCCATGATTAATTTACCTTCTTCTGCGCTTAATTCTTGGGGAACAGGATCGTATGTGTACACTTTTTTCCAATCTAATTCAGAATTTTCTCTATCAAAATATAGGAAAGTAGAGGGACTCATTACCGCTTTATTTCCGTGTTTTGCCGCTTCTACACCTCCTTTTTCGCCTCTCCAGCTCATGATGGCAGTTGATTTAGCCACACCTCCCTCCAATATTTCGTCCCAGCCTATCATTTTTCTACCTTTGCTATTTATAAACTGTTCCATCTGTCGGTTAAATCGGCTTTGCAGCTGCTCAGTAGTCGTTAGGCCTTCGTCTTTCATTATTTTTTGACAAATGGGGTAATTTGCCCATACATGGTGTTTGCACTCATCGCCACCTATATGGATATATTCCGAAGGAAAAAGAGCAATGACTTCATCAAGCACATCTTTTGTGAAATTCACCACATTGTCGTTGCAAATACAAAGTGGGTCGGCAAACTCAAATGCTGCGTTTTCAGGCTTTTTCCATACTTTCCCATCGCAAGCCAGTTCGTTGTAGGCGTATATGGCCGCCCACGAGTGACCGGGCAAATCTATTTCAGGCACTACAGTAATATGTCTTTCCGAAGCGTATTTTACTATTTCCTTGATATCTTCTTGGGTATAAAAACCGCCATATTGTGGTTTTCCGGATGTAGAACCATATTGAAAATAGGTCCAAGGTTCGTTTCTTCTGTCATCGCGCCATGCGCCCAAAGTGGTGAGTTTGGGGTATTTTTTTATCTCTATCCTCCAACCTTGATCATCGGTGAGGTGCCAATGAAACACATTAAACTTATAGTGTGCCATTAAGTCAAGGTGTTTTTTAATGTAGGCTTTGTCAAAAAAATGCCTTGAAACATCCAGCATTGTGCCTCGCCACTCAAAACGTGGTGAATCTATAATTTTCACATACGGCACAATTAATTTATCTCCTTGTTGTTCAACGATTTGGGCCAATGTTTGTGTGGCGTAAAACAAACCTTTAGTTGAATTGATGTTTATGCTTATCCCTGTATTTGTAACTATCAATTCATATCCCTCTTTATTCAATATATCGCTGCTGAGTGATATTTTTATGGAATTGATGTTATTGCTTGGCTTTAATATGTTTAGGTCTATCCCAAGGGATTGCCTTAGGTAGCTTTTTAACAATTTACTATTTTCGGCTGAGCTGGTTTCCAAAATTGTCGTTTCTTGTGTAATTACAAATTTCTCTTTTCCTCCCATTTCGATATTTAGGGGTTGAGGAATCACATTTTGAGCAATGCCTCTGAAAATTGAAAAAGCTGTTAGAATGACTAGTAGTATGTTTTTGTATGCCATAATATAATTTGTATTTCGGTGAACGATTGTAATGCAAATATTGCGGCTTTAATGCGTATATAATTACACTATTTTTTATTATAATGATACTATATTTATTTTTTTTAGCCTGAAATGAATAAAAAATGGTTGCAAATAATAATTCGCAACCTTTGTCTTGATTTTGTTTTGAGTTTTCTAAACTTAGCTTTTGCCCAAGCTGTAGGCCATGCACGCATAAAGTGCAGCTGTTTCGGTTCGTAAAACACTTTTCCCCAAACTCACCGGTAAAAAATTGTTTTTCAAAGCGTTTTCAACTTCATCGGGCATAAAATCGCCCTCAGGTCCGATGAGAATCAATGTTTCTTTGGTGTTTTTTAAAAGTTCGGAAATCGTCTTACGTTCTTCGCCTTCAATGAGGTGAGCTATAAGTCGTACTGAGGGTAGGGGAGTGGTTTTTAAAAATGTATCCCAAGACACTATATCATTAATGATAGGCAAATAGGCATTGCCACTCTGCTTCATTGCCGAAACAGCTATTTTATAAAGCCGTTCTATATTGATGTGTTTTCTTTCGCTGCGTTTGGTTTGAATGAAGCTTATGGTTTCTATGCCTATTTCCACCGCTTTTTCTACGAACCACTCCATGCGGTCAATATTTTTGGTAGGGGCTAGGGCTATGTGCAGATGATTTTCTTGTGCGAAATATTTTGATTCGGCAATGCTTATGAGTGCACTGTCTTTTAAAAATTTGTCTATAACACCTTTATATACATATCCTTTGCCATTGGCCAAGGTGATGGTGTCGCCCGGTTTTGAACGAAGCACATTTTTACAATGATTAAATTCATCGCCTAGTAAACGAGCCGTGTTGTCTACTATATCTGTTGTGTAAAATATAGCCACTCGATTATCCTTGTCTGGTTTTGAGAATATCGCAAGCCATATAGAGGGCTGCTCTCATAGAGCTGTCGTCTGCCTTGTTTTTTCCGGCCAAGTCGTAGGCCGTGCCGTGGTCGGGCGAGGTGCGTACCACGGGAAGACCGGCTGTAAAGTTTACACCACTTTCAAACGCCATCATTTTGAAAGGTATCAGGCCTTGGTCGTGATACATTGCCAACACTGCGTCAAACTTTTTGTAGCTTTCTGCTGCAAAAAAGCCATCGGCCGGATATGGGCCGAAAATCATGTGTCCTTTGTGTTTGAGTTCAGAAATCAATGGTTTTAACACCTCTTGTTCTTCCTTCCCTATGCTGCCTTCTTCCCCTGCATGTGGATTGAGACCCAAAACGGCAATTTTGGGTTTATTTATTCCAAAATCTTTTTTCAAAGAAGCCTCCATCAGCTCGAGTTTAGAGCGTATTTTTTCTTTGCTAATGTCTTTAATTACTTCGCTAAGAGGCACATGCATGGAGGCTACGGCTATTTTCAACTCTTCAGTCACCATAAACATTAGCACATCTTTGGCCTCAAACTGTTGTTGGAAATATTCGGTGTGGCCTACAAAGTTAAACTCAGGATTTTTTATGTTGTGTTTATTGATAGGTGCAGTAACTATGGCATCCATCTGTCCTTTTTTCAAATCGGCTACAGCTGCTTTCAGCGACAAAAAGGCACATTTTCCGGCTATATCGGTTACTTTTCCGGGTTCTATTTCGTAGTCTTCTTCCCAGCAGTGAATGATGTTTGTTTTTCTATGCGCTACTTGCGAAGCATCTTTTATGTGAAAAAATTGAAACTCATCTGTATTTAACAGCCTGCGATATTTATTAAATATCTTAGTAGAACCATATATCACAGGTGTACATATTTTCCCTATGCCATGGTCTGAAAATATTTTTAATATCAACTCCGGTCCTATTCCGTTAAAATCTCCAATCGTTATCCCTATTACGGGCTTGTGCTTGCTTTCCATTCGCTATCGTCTTGCTTTGTTGGCAAAATTATAATAGAAAAATGGAATTTATGCATTCCCAATCAATTGATATTTGAGAGCCACGCTTTGGCATCGGTAAAGCTGTCGAAATATTGAAGGGCAAAGAAGCCAAGATCAAATGAGTTTTCCTTTGTTAGCTGTTTTTCTGTCAATTCTTTGGGTCTCACTATGGCTTTGAACCGCAGCCCCGCTGCTATCACATTGGGTATCAGTTCGTGTCTTACCCAGGCAGCCGTGTGTTCAAGCGATGATTCGAGATGTGTATAGTTGCTAAGCCAAGTGTCTAATCGGTGTCGTTCTATTTGTGAAAGTATGTATGTATTCACTTGCTTGTAATTTTCGTACGAACCAAACTCACCCATCCAAGTGTCTATGATGACTTTGTTATGAAAATCAATTTCTATTCGAGCAAATGAGTTGCCTTTGGTGTCTTCAAAGTGTTTTGTATATGTATTCATAAGTGTAGTGTTGTCCTTATGTGCTCCATATTGAATATTTTGTATATCGGTTATCATATCTCAGGACACTAGGTTATTTGTTTATTGCCCCAAAATTATAACCCTTATTGCTCTCCTTTTAGTACAAACTAGCAGGTGGAAGTAACAATTGATTAAGTGGTTTTAGGATTTTGCTATTGTTTTATTAAAACTGTCTACGAAATAGGGCTTACTGTCTATTAGCACCTTTTTAGCTTCGATAAATGGGTCTCTGTGAAAGAATTAATATTATTATGATATTTCAGCACACATACATTTTAGTCATTCGTTATATTTTCAGAGTTTTTATTTTTTTAAGTAGATAGTTTTTTGTGTAAATTAATATGTCTGACTTTTATTTATGTACACTTTTAATGATATTAAATTTTATATATATTATGTTTTTATAATTACGTAATATTATTTTACATCACATTTTAGCATTCTACTAATTTGTTTTGATATTTAATAGTATATAATCGCACTTTTTAATCATTTGGACATATTTTTTTATCTACTAATAATTTTTATTTTATATTTGATGTAGACAAACAACCACTAAAAGTATATATGAATAAACTAATATTTAGTATAATATTATCATTATTATATATTTCAAACCATGCTGTATTTGCCTCAAGCGATCTCACCCAATATTGCGAATCATTAATCAATCGGGTAAAAACTGAAAACCGAACTACTGAATCACTTAGCCCTGAAAATCCTGTTTCACTACCAATAGGTATCAGTAAAAAATTAGGTGGTATAGAATATTTGTTGATAATCGATAGCATGTCTATTAGTCCCGGCTCGGGCAATTTTCTGCGTGCTTTTATGGGAATAGAGATTCCCGGAAAAGATAAAAAAGTATATTTCATGGCCGATAATGTGCGCTTCACCAAAGGCGGTATAGCATCTGGTGCCAAACTCACGCTTTTAGAAGATGTGTCTGTGGATTTTGGAAGCAAAGCCACGCTCACTTTCAAAGCAGGCGAGGGCAAAACCTCTGTGAACCTAGGCTGCGATGGCTACGAGTCTATGGTAGTAAGCTGCGAAGTAGAATTTAGTCGCGACCTCATCATCCCTGAAGATGATAATGGAAATGTGTTGCCGGGCACTATTAAAACTGCATTTGAATCGCAAATGGCAAGTTTTGGTGAACTCCTTGCAAAAGTTTCTGTTCCCAATTTTCAAATTGCAGTTCTGCCGGGCTTTAGTTTCAAAGTTTCTGATGCCACTATCGACATGTCGCAAGTGAGCAACGCACTCGATTTTCCTACCACTTACCAATCAAATGATATGGACAGAGGAGGGTCACCACTCTTTGAAGGGCTTTACATCCGCGAGTTGCAAGTGAAGTTTCCCAAAAACCTAAAGAGCACCGACAACGTGCGCCCTACCATGACCACATATCAACTCATCGTAGACGACTATGGAGTATCGGGCATCTTCTCAGGCTCTAAATTATTGAGCCTTGAAAAAGGCACGATTGGCAAGTGGGCTTTCTCTATCGATAGTGCGTACTTCAATTTGAAATCCAATACCATTCAACAAGCCAAATTCAACGGTAAAATAGTTGCCCCTGTTATTTCAGACAAAACTCCGTTAGCTTACTCTGCCATGATTCAGACGGGAGGAGAATATTTTTTCCAAGTGAGCAATTTCAACAATCTTTCTATGGATATGTGGGCAGCCACACTCAAGCTTGATCCCAATAGCTCCATAGAACTCACGGTGGCAAACAATGAGTTTTACCCCAAAGCTACCCTCAATGGAAGTATAAGTGTAGAAGCCAAAGGCTCGAAAGTGAGCTTGGCAGACCTTAAGTTTCAAGAAATGGTAATTCAGCGCAAAGCACCCATATTGGCTGTCAAATCGTTTGAGCTTTCTTCAGAAAAAGCTACACAAACCATGTCTAAATTTCCCGTAAGCCTCAAAAAGTTGGGTTTGGCACTACCTACAGGATTGCAAGCAGGCCTCGACATAGATTTGCGGCTCAATTTAGTGCCCAATGGGGCAGGAGGCTTTGCAGCTGAGGGAGATTTGAGAATATTGGCTAAAATAGATACCATGCTGGCCAAGCCTAGATTCAATTTCGATGGCGTAAACATTAATGATTTTTCTCTGGACGTAAATTCCGGGCCATATAAGATGAAAGGCAGTATTAAAATTTATAGAGACGATGCTGTTTATGGCGATGGATTGAGAGGCGCTATAGCACTTGAACTGGTGGAGAAATTTAAGGTGTCGGCCACTGCTCAGTTTGGAATGGTGCGCGATTTCAGGTATTTCTATGCCGATGCCCTTATGGTAGTGCCCGGTGGTGTTCCCATTTTCACAGGGGTGGCACTCTACGGTTTTGGTGGTGGCGTGTATTACAAAATGAAGCAAAATTCACCAGCCCCTACTTTCTCAAGCACATCTACTACAGTTCCTTCTTCTGATGAAATAGGCAAGTCAGCCTCAGGTATCACCTATGTGCCCGATGAGGAAACCTTTCTGGGTGTGAAGGCAACAGTAGTAATAGGCACTCACCCTACTCCCGATGCCTTCAATGGTGATGCCACTTTAGACATCGCTTTTAATAGAAATGGAGGGGTGAATAAGGTGAGCATTTCGGGCAATGCTTATTTTATGAAGCCACCTGTGGTAGCAAGCCAAGGAAGCGGTACTTCTTCGGCTGTCTCGGCTAGTCTATTTTTTGCGTATGACTTTACAAACACTACTTTGTATGGAAACATCAAAGCCTATGTAAACATGCCCGGAGTTTTGCAAGGAACAGGAGCAAATAACCTGGCCGGAGAGGCAGTTATTTACTTTTCTCCCGACAAATGGTACATCTACGTGGGTCACCCTGAAAAAGGTAGAAGAATCGGGCTAAAAGTAGTTAGCTTATTCAACATAAACTCGTATTTCTGCATGGGCACGGAGATTCCCGGCATACCGCCACCCGATTTTGATGTGAGTGGAATTTTGGGAAATTCGGCCTACAGTGCCAACACCCTCGATGGTAGAAACAGCCGTGGGTTCATCTTTGGCGCATCGGCCAATTTCAGCACAGGTGACCTCACTTTTCTTTCCTTTTATGCTTCTTTCAATGCCGGTTTGGGCTTTGATGTTATGCTCTCTCAATACTCGCTCGACACCCGCTGCGAGGGCAGCGACAAGCCCATAGGCATCAACGGCTGGTATGCACAAGGCCAAGCCTACGGCTATTTTCAAGGGAAAATTGGGATAAAAGTGAATATGAGGGCATATAAAGGTAATTTTGAAATACTCCAAATCAACGCTGCTGCCTTGGTGCAAGGCAAGTTCCCAAACCCCACTTGGTTCAAAGGCAATGTAGGTGGCAACTACAGCATTTTAGACGGCCTAGTGAAAGGCAATTGCCAGTTTGAGGTGGAATTGGGAGAGCAGTGTAAGATAAAAGTTAATAATCCTGTTGCGGGAATACAGGTCATTTCAGAATGTTCTCCTTCAGAAAATGCCCAAGATGTAGATGTTTTCACCGCACCTCAAGCAGCCTTTAACCTCACAATTGGTAAGTCTTTTGAGATAATAGACATAAATGGAGTAAAGAGGTCAATTAAAATAGAGCTGGACAAATTTCAAATTTTAGACGGTACAAATGTGCTGACAGGAACACAGGAATGGAACACGGATAATAATGTAATTGCCATGACACCCACAGACATGCTCCCTCAAAAGAAAAAGCTCAAATTGTCTGTTAAAATCGTTTTTTACGAATATAAAAACAGCAAATGGGAAAAAATCATGGACAACAACAAGGAAGTGTCTGAAAGTAAAGAATACGAATTTGAAACCGGAGAAGCCCCAAAATACATACCACATTCACAAATCCAATATGCTTATCCATCGCTCAAGCAATATAACTTCTATAAAGACGAAGTCTCTTCAGGTTATATAGAGTTAAAACAAGGCGGATGGGATTATTTATTCACGCCAGATAAAGATTTTAAACAAGTATTGAGGTTTTCTACCACAGGCGAAAATCACGAATCGCAATCTATAAATTATAACAATAGCACAAAAAGAGTCACTTTTACCTTTCCCTCCACACTTAGAAATGAGAAAGTATATGCTTATCAAATTGTGAATGTGCCCACCGCAGAAAAAATGAGTGTTGATAAAAACGTATCAAACGTAACCACCACAGCACAAGAATCGGGCGAAACAAAAGTAGATGTACAAACCAAAGACATAGAAGGAAGTATTCAGATTTTGGAAGAAAAAAGTATTTTTGATTCCTATGTAAGAACCAGCAAGTACAATACTTTTAAGGCAAAAATAGAAGGACTCACGCTGAGAAATTCTTATGAAGTACCGCTTACTATTGTGCAAGGTATTGATGAGATCGGGAATAATTACACAGGTAGCGAGTTGTTCTCTGAGGAGGAAATAAGCCCCACTGCCCCAAGCGCTTCAATGATACGCTTCGAAGCCGATGTAAATAATTCTTGGTTTACCACCTACAACAATCCTCGTGTGTACGACAACTATCCCAATCATGGACTTATTATACAAAATAGAACGGTAGATGTGTTTGGTACCAGACCTGTAAGGGCCATAAATATGCTCCAATCGGGTAAAAATGAGCTAAATGACGATGGCAGTGTCAAATCGCAAACCTATCCTGCCGATTTTGCCAATCTTATCTACAATCTTGATTTTTGGGTAGGTCGCGACTATTTTGAATTGCGAGACAAAGCCGCAGCTTATGCCATTGCCAAAGGTAGTAGTACTTGGACAAATCAAATAATAAACACCTTCTACGTAGGTTTGTACCGCGACTCATATAAAGTGAAAATGTTATACTATTTGCCCGGAAGCACCACCGCCAATTCAAGTGTTGATGTACAGATAAACACTAAATAAGACATGAAAAATTAGGTGATAAGTGATAACTGACAGTTAATATATGAACAACTCCAATATACTTCTTTAAAGTGTTATAAAAAACAAGATTGGTCGTCCCCTCGCGATTTTCTCGGGAGGTAGGGTGTGAGACTTACAGTTAGTAAATAGATTACTCTCTGTGAATCTTCGTGCCACTTTGTGATAGACTTGTGACACAGAGCTACACGAAGAATCACGGAGTAATACAGAGAAAAAAGCAGAAAAAAGCTCAGCGCTCTCTATCTCTCCCTAAGAAAAATATAATCTCAGCGTTCTCCGTGCCTCTGCGTGAAATTTATAATCTAAAATCATATTTCGTCAATAGATTATAATCGTGCCACTGTGTGGTAGAATTATTCCACAAAGCCACACGAAGAGTCACAGAGTGACACAAAGAATAAAAAAGAATATAACCTCAGCGGTCTCTGTGCCTCTGCGAGCAAAAATATAATCTCTACGCACGCAGTACCTTAGCGAGAAATATACATCGCTTCTTGGCGAATCAGAAATATTTTAAAAAAGTGAAATTATTTTTGCAAATATCTGATGTTTACATACTTTCGTTAAAAAAATTACATACAAAACAACCATATCATGCAAAAACTTTACAAAAGCCTATCTCATCTATTTATAGTCCTATTTTTGGGGGTTATGCCGAATAGGCCTCGTTTTAACTTTTCATTCTGCATTCTGAATTCTACATTTTCAATTAAGGTAATTTTACTTACCTTTTTCCTTTTTACATCTTCCTTTTCTCAGGCCCAGTGGGTAGCGCAGATGCACAGCCCTAAGAGTGCGCAGACGATAGCGATGGGTACAGACGATGCCGAGAATGTATATGTAGCAGGGGTGTTTACCGATAGCTTATATCTTTTTAGCAGAGACAGAGCACAGCAGCTGAGCAACATCACGGGCACAGGCTTGGCACTGAGCGTGAGCGGTTGGACACTGCTCACCCAAAAGGCGGTGAACAATGTGTTCTTGTGCAAGTACGACAGCGCAGGCACACTGAAGTGGGCCAAAGTATTGGGTACGGTGAACACCCAGAGCGAACCCAGGAGAAACTACTTGAGCTTGGAAGCTGACAAGGCAGGCAACACCTATTTGTTTGGCTACTGGAACAACAACAGTACGATACCCGGCTTTGAAACCACAGAGAAGAAACCGGGCTTGATTAAGTTTGATACCCAAGGAGAAAGGGTATGGACAAAAGATATAGTACCGGCCAGTGCCGGCTTCGAGGGCTACTTGACCAAGAGCACCAAAGACGAGGAATTGTTCTTGAACATCAGCACCAACCAAGCGTTTACATTTGGCGGTGAGGCATTTGGGCAGAACACAGCAAGCACATGGGCGATAGACGGAGCTACGGGCGTACAGCGTGTGGTGAGCAACTTGCCGGGAGCGAGCCCTATGGTGGTGTATCCATGCGAGAACAAACTGTACAGGTATGGCAACAACCAGTTGTATAGAGACAGTGTGGGAGCGATTACGAAGACGGTACTGAGCATTACGGGCAGTGTAGACAGCCAAGTAGAGATAGTGAAAGTGGAGATAGACAGTTTGGGCTATTTCAGTGGAGTGGGCAAGTTCAAAGGAGCGAGCATCACGGTAGCGGGGCAGGGGATAAGCAACAGCAGACCGGAGCTATTGAACACCACGACTCCGGGTTGGGATGTGTTTGTGTTCAAGGTGAAGAAAGACGGCAGCAAGGTATGGGTGAGGAATGTGTTGAGTTGGGAGAAGGGCAATGGCAATGGCTACATCGGTATGGCACTGAACTCAGTGGGGGAAATAGAACTAGGAGTGACATTAGATACCCTTATGAAAATTATTGGTCAATCTGCACAAGTTTATCCGAGTTCGATAAAAGGTGGAGGATATTTTAGATTTTCTAGTTTTTCTTCTGATTATTATAGAAGTCAAATAACAAGCAACAGTGGTCAGGTATCAAATGTATTAGATTATTCCAAATTGGGTTCTTTACTCTTCAGTTCTGATTACAGAAGGAGTTTTTTTCAAAGAATAAAAAATGTCAATTATAATGTAGATATTTTAAAACAAACGGGAAATGGGTTAATGATAGGAAAAGGCTTTGGTGGTACTCCTCCCCCTTCTCCCCCGTTTTCAACAAAATATTTGTATTGCAACACAGTCATGGGAACTACGACAGGCATTGCTGATTATGTAGATGAAAATGTAAAAGTATACCCAAATCCGTCTGAAGGTAATTTCATAATCGAAAGCAACTACAATAATGTATTTAACTATTCTATTTATTCTTTACAAGGTACGGTAATACAAAGTGGTTGGATACTAAACAAGGCTTCTATTGCCATAAAAGAAAAGGGACTTTATCTACTACAATTAACTACTACAAATGGAAACATGCTAACTAAGAAAATTCTTATTGAATAATAAGTAGTGAAAACAGTATTTTCTGTACTCTTATTGATTTTTTGTTGTGGCATAGTACAATCTCAAAATCTGAATGTAGAAATGGAGTTTTCCAACTTGAGATTGCCTACTTGGCTCAACACCTATACCCCTGACGATTTAGATTTCGAAGATGAATTGAGATTTAAACACAGGTTTGGTGCATCGGGTTCGTGGAGTTCATGTGCTGAAAAACTTTTGAGTGCAAATTTTGACAACAATAATGACGGATTGTCTGGTGGAAACATAACAGGCGTTTCAAATGGTAGATATATAGAAAGGCATTACGAATATTGGGAGGAAGATGATGGTGGAAATTGTGATATGAATGGGGATAGATGTACGAATTGGGCTTGTGCCTTTGGTCACTGCGAATGTTTAGGTATTTGGGTAGAAGACGATAGACGCACAAGTGCCTCAGATAACATAGATTTGGTAAATACCCCATCTGGAACTTGGTGGAATTGGCGTCATTTTTGGGGAAGTGGAGCCAGTGTTGATATTTACATTCGCTACAAGTGGACTATGCCTCCCCCTGCAATTCCCTCCAACTCAAATGGTATAAATTATATTTGTGGAAACACCTCTATCACTGTGTCTACCTCTCCCAATTTACCTTCCGGATTTGATTTATCGCAAGTGGAGTACAAATGGGAGATAAATTATGATTTTGAAAGCAACCCTAATAACTATGTTGCTTATCCGGGACTTACAGGTGCTAGTGGAACGATTACACTTGGTAATGTATCCGGCAGGAAAACGGTTAAATTAAGGGTCCAATCTCGCTACAAAGGAGGGGAATGGAGTCAATTTTCAGTAGGGGGGTCATTTGATATGTATCCTTCCGGTCCAAAAATTGAGGCTTCTGATGTGCTAGCACCTACCAATGTAAGATGCTTTGGTGGCAATGACGGCAAGATAAATATTGCCAACATTGAAAGCAGTTTGCCATCAAATTATTACAAATTTACTGTTGCATACATCACTAATATTAATGGTACAGACCTTAAGCAATCAATACTAGTAGATGGATTAACGTTCTCATTGCCAAACCTGCCTGCTGCCACATACAAACTTATTGTAAAAAATGGACATGGCTTAGCTGATTCTGCCGCTTTTAGGCATGGAGAATGCCACACAGTACTAGAAGGATTAAGTAATTTAACTATTCAACAACCTGCTGATTTGCCTTTCATTACTGCAATAGAAATAGAGAAAAAACCTGGCACTGATTTTCATGTTTCCTGTGTTCCTAACACATCTAATAGCTTTCAATCTAATGCAAAAATGACCATTCAAGCTATGGGTGGCACTGTTGGTAGCGGATATAGGTATAAAGATATATTTAATAAATTTTCATTAACAAGTTCTCCTATAATTGGACTGAGTCAAGTGCTAATCACGGATCCATATGAAATAAAAGTGGTTGATGGCAACGATTGTGAATCTTTGACCCCACTAATAACTATTGTCTCTGCTCCCTCCGCCCCTATCTCCCTCTCTACCATCAATGCTAACAGAAACGCAGGAAATGACCACAACGGCTACAGCATCTCCTGCTATGAGGGTACAAATGGGAGCAAAAGCAGCAATGGCACACTTACGCTAGAGACGAATAACAGAGGAAATGTAGGGACAATAAAATATGAGGTGTGGGACGAGCAAAATGCCTATATGGGGCTGCTTACTACCACATCAGGGCCTGTAAACTTCACCGGCTTGCGAGAGGGCCTCTACCGCACCAAGGTAACCGATGCATTGGGCTGTACGGTAAGCAATGCAGATAATACAAAGAATACTACCAACGGCCTGTATCTAAATCAGCCTACGGCTGTCCAAATAAATAAACTGGAACGCCCTTCGGAGGTCACCATCGTAGGCTATAATAATAAATACAACAACTTCGATTTCAGTTGCAGCTACAACCACGATGGGTTCGTAAACGTAGTGGCTTCGGGCGGTGTACCGGGCTACAGCTATGCGGCCACGGGCGAACATACAGCCAATGCCAACCCCACTTCTTTGTTTACCTATTTAATACAAAACACCGCCTACACATTCACGGTTACGGATGATAACACCTGTACGGTGAGTTCAGGCATCACACTGGATAGAGTGCCTGCGCCACTGGCCATAGAAAGCTTGACCAAAGCTACTTACAACGGCTTTAACATAAGTTGCCACGAGAACGCACAAGATGGAGTGACGGACAATGGCATTGTCACCATTGTAGGCACGGGTGGGGTCACCCATTTTCCATACATTTTTACGTATGAAGGACCACGGACAGGAGTAGAGAATACATCGCTCTCGGGCAACAATCATGGAGCAGTGTTTAGCAAATTGCAATGGAACAACCATGAGTATCGCTTTACCGACAAAAACAGCTGTGTGTTTACAGGTAATTTCAATTTGTCGCAGCCCCCTTTACTCACGGTCACGGCCATGAGCCCTACTGAGCCTACTTGCTTTCACTATGTCAATGGCTACTTTACATTGAGCATCACGGGCGGTATCGAGAACCAATACACGAGCATTTTCAGCCAAACATTTCAAAAACATGAGATAAAACCAAACAAAAACGGAAACCAAGCCTTTGTGGAGCGCACCGTGAGCGGAGGTAGCTTTGTAATTAATGAGGTAGATGCGGGCACGTACACCATGGCCACTACAGATATAAATAATTGTTTCCATCAAGTATATGGCATCATCATGCCCGAACCCGACACCATACATTCCCCCAACAACACGGTGGGCTATCTGGCCTGCTTCGATAGTGAAGATGGCAAGGTGGTGACTACGGTGCTGGGTGGAGTGCCGCCCTACCGAGGGAGGCTGGTACACCAAAACGGAAGATATGCCGGTAATTTAATCACATCGGCAGGTATCAACGCACTCACATTCACGGGTTTAATCAAAGGCACTTATGATTTTTATGTTACTGACAAGCACAATTGTTACAATTACCAACTGCGCAGTATCCCGGGAGCACTACTTCAACAAGTGCAAATACTCGGACCACCAGAGAGGCTTGCATTTAAAGACCTAAATCCACTCATGCCAAGCTGTCAAGGTCATGATGATGGTGTTATCGCTATTAATCACATAGGCGGATACACAAATGATTCTAAAAAAAGATATTCCAACGATAGTACTTATTATGTGGATGTGCCACGATTGGATTCTTTGCCCAAAGGCACTTACAAAGTGATACTGGAGGAAACCAACAGAGGAGGTGTTTGCGTGATCACCACGGTAGTGGGGCTTGGCGAACCCAAGCCCATCACATTGACGGGCGTGGCCACAGATGTGCGCTGCTATGGCGAGAACAACGGCTATGTGGTGTTGAGTGCCACGGGTGGCAATGGAGGCTACAGCTATTCGGTGAATGGACTCAACTTGGCAACAAACCTATTAAATTGGCAATCTTCATCCACTTTCACGGGTCTTGGCAAGCAGCCTTATACATTTTACACCAAAGACAGAAAGAATTGCCCTGCCAACAGCGTGGTATTCAGCATAGGCGAACCCTTACCATTGACAGGCAGCACCCAAACAAAGTTTTCTACCTGCGGAGAAGCCAATGGCGCTATTACGTTTACGGGAAGCGGAGGGAATGCCCCGTATGAGTTCAGTATTTACAACAGCCAAAATAAACCATTAACAGGCAACAATATTCAGTATGCAGTATCAAATATTCAGTATCGTGGAGCTGAATCGGGTTTTTACAGCTCGCAATTAAAAGATGCCAAGGGTTGTGGCCTTACCCTCACGGGTGTGGTGAGCGATTTGAACGGCCCTACAATAGCTGGTGTGTTGTTTAAAAATGCTTTGTGTTCCTACAGTGCCGATGGTGAGGTGGGGTATCGCACCATTGCGCTGTCTGCCGGTGTGAAATCTGCCACCTGGATGGCCGCAGGAGCGGAATCAGGCGTGGGAGATAAAGTGGGTAATTTGAAAGGGAACACCATGTATAGCGTGTTGGTAGAAGATATCTACGGCTGCAAAGCCGGAGACACGGTGTGGGTGTCAGCCCCGCCCCGCTTGGAGATAACAGGAATAGAGACCACCGACCCTGTGTGCGTAAACGAAACCAACGGCAGCATAGCGGTGAGTGTCACAGGCGGTACAGTGATAAGCGATAGCGCCCCGTATCAATTATATGTGCCCCGTGGAACTACTAGTATGACAAAAGCCCCCTTTGGGGGTTTGGGGGCTGTTGGAGGTTTGGGGGCTACCTCTACCGACACCCTGAGGCGGAAGTTCTACGACATTGGTGTGAAAGATAAAAACGGCTGTACAATAGCCGGAATTACGTACTTGACCAATCCCCGAACTGTAGTGCTGACCTTGGCAGGCTACAGTGGCATTGTGTGCGAAGGGCAGAAAGTGAGCCTGAGTGCAGGCAATCCACTACATACCCGTGGGGCAGAAAGCTATGAGTGGACTGGTCCGAATGGCTACAAAGCATTAGAGAAAGTGGCTGTAGTGAGCGCAGCCGGAGCTTACACAGTGAAAGTAACCGATAGCAAAGGTTGCAGTGCCGACACGGGCTACAACCTCACCACTTCAAACAAACTGCTGAAGGCTTTGTTTGCAGCCAACTCCAACGTGAGCGTGGGCGACACGGTGCTGTTTGTGGAGTACTCGTGGCCTATGCCCGATTCTGTGAAGTATGAGCTGCCGGAGAGCTTTAAGATAATATCCACCACAGGCAATGGCATGTACACCTATGTAGTACCACAGCAAACAGGCACTTATCAAGTAGCTATCGAGGCCGACTTGGCAGAGTGTGAAGACAAACTCACCAAGACAATTAATGTAAGCAGCAGAACCGCCACAGGCGAAAACCTTCGCTTGGGCTACAGCGGCATATTGGATTTGTCCTTGATGCCCAATCCGGGAAGTGCAGAGACAAAAATCTATGTCAAACTCACCGAACCCATGCAAGTACATTTTGAGCTAAGGCGTTCGGTGGGCGAAGTACCCGTGTGGAACACACAAATAGAATGCAAGGAGGAAAATGAGTACAGACTCACCTTGACAGACTACCCACGGGGTTTGTATGTACTCGTAGCCCGCACAGAAAACAGTGTGAAAGTAGTGAAAATGGTGATGGAATGAGAGGAAATTTTGGATTTTAGATATGAGAGATAAGAGATGAACGATGAGATATAAGTGATGAGAAATGGAGCAATAGAGTTTGATTAGAAGTAATAATTTGTGTGGAAAACGGATTTAGCAGGGGGACTCTGCGCTCTCTGTCTCTCTGCGTGAGTTATTTCACAAAGCTACACGAAGATCCACAGAGTTTCACAAAGAAAAAAGAGAATAAAATCTCTGCGTTCTCTGGCTCTCTGCGAGAGTTATTTCACAGAGCTACAAAAGAAATAAAGGAAATGAAATCTCTGCGGCCTTTGTGTCTCCGCAAGAAAATAAATTTAAAAGTATTAATGAGGAAGCACTAGAATTACTAAAGATGAAAAGAAGTTCAATACTAACATCCAAAAACAACAGCAAATCAATAAATCTTATAACTCATTTCTGGTGAATACCACAAAATATATCACAATACTTTTTGCTTCAATGCTTTTGTCGCTGGGCCTATGGGCACAACAGGTGCCCGTGATGGCCTCTTTTGTGGTGTCACCGCCTTATTCGGTTTATTTGAACGACTATACCGATGCCCCTGGAAAAATGAATCTTTCTCTTTATGTGTCTGATTTGGAGACGGACAATTTGAGAGTACGCTTGCGCTTTACCATTGAAGGAAACAATATTACCATTCGCACCAAGCCCGATTATCTGCCAGCACCTATATTATTGTCAGGTGGTAGCAGCGAGGTGCTCGATGCGCAAGAGCTAATGGGCTATTTCAGTACATCAAATTTATTGTTTGAAGGGGAGGGGAGAGGACAGTTTTATACCAACGGGAAATTGCCCGAAGGGATATACAGATTTTGTGTGGAGGCGGTAGAGGTAAACAGAGGTGCTGTGGTGTCGAACAAAGCCTGTGCCATGGCTTGGGTGATATTAAACGACCCTCCCATTTGGAATTTCCCGCAGCAAAATGAAGTAGTGCGTGCCACCAATCCCCAAAATGTGATGTTCTCGTGGACACCAAGGCACACGGGCTCGCCCAACGCTGCCTTTAGCGTAGAATACGAAGTGAAAATAGTGGAAATATGGCCTGAGGGCAGAAATGCCAACGATGCCATCAATGCCCAAGCGGCATTTCATACCTTTAAAACATCGCAAACACAGTTTGTGATGGGTCCTTCTGAGCCTTCCATGATTGCAGGGCGTTCTTATGCACTCAGAATCAAGGCGGTAGACAGCTACGGTTTTGATTTGTTCAAAAACAATGGCTTCTCTGAAGTATTGCGGTTTACTTTTGGCGACCCTTGCAATCCGCCTACCGACATCATAGAAAGCAACATCTCTCAAACTTCCGCAGAATTGGCTTGGACACCCTCGCCCAGAAACTCAGCCTTTAGGTTTGAGTACAGAGAGGTAGGAACGGCAGAGCCTTATCCTTTGTCAGACTGGTACACAGTGGTTTACAACTCGCCCAAGGCTACACTCACCACCTTGAAACCGGGCAGCAAGTACGAATATAGGGTTTCTTCCAATTGCCAAACGTTGATAAGCGAGCCTACCGTGGCTGATTTTTTCAGTACCACTTCCCCCGTGAATCCTGATTTTCGGTGCAATCAGGCATTTGTAATCACCGTTCCTTCACTTACCATACCACCCATTCGTATGCCCACGGTGGGAGAATACATTAATATTAATAGCCTGAAAATGAAAATTACCGAAGTGCGACAGGAGGGCACGGATGCGATTTCGGGCATTGCTAATTTAGAAGTTCCGTTTGTGAACGTGACTATACCGGTGGAGTTTAGTAATATCAAATTAAATGGCAGCATGGAGGCATTGGCTAATGGGCAAGTACGGTTTATCAAAAATGCAGTATTGGAAAAAATCAAATGAAGTTGGCAACTAAAAAATAATGAGATATACAAATATCAAATACAACATAAAACAAAACATATTATGGACAATAAAAACCTCTGCGTTCTCTGTGTCTCAGCGAGAAAATAATTTGAGTTAGATTAATCTCGGTGAACCTTTGTGAAATCTTTGAGCCACATTGTATAAAAGCTATAACACGGAGTCACACGAAGAATCACAGAGCTACATAAAGAATAAAGAAAATAAAACCTCTGCGTTCTCTGTGTCTCCGCGAGAGAATAATTTGAGTTAGATTAATCTCTGTGAGCCTTTGTGACTGAGCGAGAAGCACAAAAAACGAATTTATTAACAAGAACATAATCATTTGAAATTTTTAAAATACATATTGCTCTTTTTAACCATTCATGGTAGTGCTCTTGCCCAAAGTGAATATGCTGTGCGTGTGAAAAGTGCAGTGAAAAAAGACAGAATACTGCTCCGCTGGGCACCCGACAAACCTATGGCTTGGGAATATGGCAACACCTACGGCTACACAGTGGTGCGCTACACTTTGGTGCGAGATTCTACGTTGCTGCCACATCCTATCAAAACCATTCTCACCCCACAGCCATTGAAGCCCATTTCTGAAATAGAATGGGAAAAATATCTCTTGGCTACCAACGACAAATATGCTGCCATTGCAGCCCAGTGTATTCACGGCAAATCGCTGGAACTAAACACCCCAAACTCAAGTATTTTTAGCATGATAAACAAGGCAAAAGAAACCGAAAATAGGTTTGGATTTGCTTTATTTAGTGCCGACCGCTCTTTGAAGGCTGCCCAGTTTTCAGCTTTGTATTTTGCAGATTCTACCATTAAGAGAAATGAAAAATATCTTTATGTAGTATCGTCAAATGTACCTCGCTCTGTGCTGAAAATAGATTCGGGATTTACTTTTGTAGATGCCAAAATACTCTCTGAAAGCCCAAAAATCAGAAGACTAAAAGCTGCTTTTGGCACAAAAAATGTAAAATTAGAATGGGATATTAGTTTAATAAAAGATTACTACTCTGCTTGGCAGATAGAGCGCAGTGCTGATGGCAAAAAGTGGCAAAACATCACCGAAGCTCCTTTTTCACCACTTGATAATGCCATTGGCAACGATGGAATGGCCTCTTTTATAGACACACTGCCCGATAATGCAAATACCTACCACTACAGAATAGCCGGTCTTACGGTTTTTGGTGATATTGGACCATATTCCCCCGTGGTAAAGGGAAAAGGCAAAGAACCGGTGCCTGCCCGTCCGTCTATTTCAGCCTTGAAAATGATTGACAAAGTGAATCTGTATGTGACTTGGGAATTTCCGGCAGAATACAATGGATTGATTACAGGGTTTGAGCTGGCTTTGGCTTCAAAAGCTACAGGAAAATACAAATCGGTAGGAAAGTACAAAACTTCGGTGCGAGAAGCGGTGATGAAAGCTGAACACCCGAGTAACTACATCGTGGTGCGTGCTTTTGGCAAAGACAGTGTGGTTTATGCCTCTTTGCCGGTGCTGTTCGCTTTGGAAGACAATACGCCTCCGGCCATTCCCAAAGGCTTGTCGGGATATATAGACACCACAGGAAAAGTGCATTTGCATTGGCACCCAAATAAAGAAGCTGATTTTTATGGCTATCGTTTGTTTGTGGCCAATAGTCCAAACGAGGAGTTTTCAAACACCTACCCCATCATCAAAGACACTGCTTATGTTGATAGTATTTCGCTTAATAATTTATCGAAATTTATTTACTATAAGCTCCAAGCCGTGGACGGGCACTACAACCCATCGGCTATGACAGCTCATGTGAAGCTACGTAAGCCTGATAAAATTGCTCCTTCTGTGCCTGTGATAAGTTCACTAATAGCCTCAGATACAGCCATTTTAATCAAGTGGGCACCCAGCAACAGCAACGATGTGG
>ERZ1066116.218-NODE-218-length-22789-cov-13.509017_pt1 | contig 22789 bp, 20 predicted proteins | sample MGYA00382763_ERZ1066116 | MGnify/ENA primary metagenome ERZ1066116 (study PRJEB33369, sample SAMEA5778346) | biofilm metagenome | biome: Industrial cooling water; feature: Water cooling tower basin; material: Biofilm | place: United Arab Emirates | collected...
TGTTGCTTAATCAATGTTCATAACACTTATGTCTCATTTTCTTCTCGCAGAGAGGCAGAGGGCGCAGAGAAGTATTTGTTTAAAGGTTAAGACAAGACTAAATCGTAAATCGTTACTCGTAAATCAAAAATCATTAATTGTAAATCGTACTTCAATGTTGCTTAATCAATGTTCATAACACTTATGTCTCATTTTCTTCTCGCAGAGAGGAAGAGGACACAGAGAAGTATTTGTTGAAAGGTTAAGACGAGACTAAATCGTAAATCGTAAATCAAAAATCATTAATTGTAAATCGTACTTAAATGTTGCTTAATCAAGGTTCATAACACTTATGTCTCATTTTCTCTCGCAGAGAGGCAGAGGACACAGAGAGATATTTGTTGAAAGGTTAAGGGAGGCTAAATCGTCACTCGTAAATCAAAAATCATCAATCAAAAATCAAAAATTCCAAACCCTTCCATGTCCATTCTAATCTTCTTCCTTTCCCACTGGTATTTATCGCTTTTTGTGCAGACTTTCTTTCTCCACAGGTATGCTGCGCATCAAATGTTTACCATGAATAAAACTTGGGAAAAATTCTTCTATGTGCTTACATGGATTTTTCAAGGCTCGTCATTTCTCAGTCCGAAAGCCTATGGAATTATGCACCGCTTGCACCACGCTTATGCCGACACGGAGAAAGACCCACATTCGCCAAGCTATTCCAAAAACTTGTTTGATATGATGCTGAAAACGAAAGATTTTTATCACCAAATATTGCTGGGGAAGGCCAATATTGAAGCCAAATTCACCAAAAATATTCCCGATTGGAAATTTATGGAGTGGCTAGGCGATACTTGGGCATCGAGAATAGCTTGGGGGACATTTTACACCTTATTTTATATGTACTTCGCTACTGCATGGTGGCAATATTTGCTCATTCCTGTTCACTATCTCATGGGGCCTATTCATGGGGCTATCATCAATTGGTTTGCCCATATTTTTGGGTATGTAAATTTCAAAGTGAACGACACAGCCAAAAATCTCCTTCCTTTCGATTTTTTGATGATGGGCGAGAGCTACCACAATAATCACCACAAATTGGGGGGAAGGGCCAATTTTGGGGTCAAATGGTGGGAGTTTGACCCCACTTATCCGGTTATTATACTCTTAAATGCTTTAGGAGTCATTAGGCTGAAACTTAACAACGATTTGAATTACATGTGATTTAGCAGAACATCAAGTATATAAACAGATTTGTAAATGCCGGTTTTGAATAGGTAAATTTTTGGGTTATGGAAGTATTTTTTACCTTAGTTGCTCAATCTACTCAAAACTACTATGATACACACTGCCACAGTTGTAGTTTTCTTACAATGGCTGTTGATAACCTTACCCCCTTCTGAAAATCTTGTTTTTTACCCTATCAACAATCAAAGCCATATTTTTGAAGATTCGGTATGCGTGTTTGCAGATTCCACACTTCGACTTAAAGCACAAGATGTGTTGTCAAGTCAGTTTCAGCACAATTTTAAAGTAGCTGACACCAATTCTTTTAAGGTTCAAAATACTAAATTGGCCTATTGGATGCGCTACGAGCTGCACAATGCATCGGAAGAGCCGCTCATAGTAATTACCAAGCCAAAGTATATTCATAAAATAGACCTATATATAGTAGATACTTCCGGGAAAATTTTGCACCAGTCGTCCGGATTGGCCTATCCTTCGCACAAGTGGAGCTTGTCAGGCATAGGTGATAATGTATTTTTTCACCCGTTTAAAAACAAAAAGTCAATCGTCTTTTGCAGGGTCGAGGCCGATTTGCCCACAGGTATGGGCAACGAAAACTACAATTATTTAGATTATATCAAACTGGTGAGAGATAAGTTTTTTTATCACGGTGCTTTTTATGGAGTATCGCTGTTTATGTTTTTACTGTCTTTGGTGCTTTGGGTAGTTTCAAAAGAAAAAATATATCTTTTTTATAGTCTGTATGTACTGTCGCTTAGTATATTTTCTGTGGTCACCCACGGTTTTTTGTCAGACTTGATAGGTGGGCATTTTCGTTTTTCGTTCGATTACTATACATTTCCATATGCTCTCATTACCATTTTTTTAATTCTCTACAGCAGGGAATTTTTGCAAACAAAGCTTTATTACCCGCTTGTGCATAAGATATTGGCTTATTGTATTCTTATTAGAGTGATTCTATTGGTCATGCCATATCTTTTTGGAAACATGATTCATTGGCGTAGCCCTATAGTAGATAATTTGCTCCTCATGCCTGCTTTTTTTCTGGGAATTTGGGCTGTTTTTAAAGGTAACAGATATGCTATGTCTTTTTTGATGTCTTTATCTATCATTTTTCTGGCCCAATACATTCAAATAATGGAGCTGGATAGAAAGCATCGCCTCACAGGTTTTTTATTTCAATACATAAGTTTAACAGAAATATTTATGTTTTTTGTGGCTCTAGGATTTAGATACAGACAGCTAAAAACTGAGAAAGAAGCAGCACTACTCAAACTGATAGAAGCTACAGAACTTCAAAATAAAGAATTGGAAGAGAAAGTGAGGCAACGTACCCAAACGATAGAAGAATTATACGAACGCTTGAAAATAGACAATGTGAAGCTGGAGGAAAACTTTAAATCGGCCACCAAAGCCCATGCCACACACAAACTGGTGAGTTATGAAGACTTTTTGAAAATATACCCTGATGAAGAAAGTTGTTATCAAACAATAAATGAAATAAAATGGGAACATGGTTTTGAATGCAGAAAATGTGGAAATCACAAATATTCTATGGGCCATGTGCCATTTTCACGCAAATGCACAAAGTGCGATACAGTGGAAACCGTGTTGGCCAATACAGTGTTTTCTGGTTTAAAATTTCCTATCAACAAAGCTTTTTACATCCTTATGGTTGCCAGTTCTGGTAAAGATGTGCCTGCCACAGAGCTTGCCAAAATCCTTGATATGCGTATGCAAACTTGCTGGACTTTCAAAAACAAAGTCACAGAACGTATGGAAAGCATGAAAAATAAAATAAAAGGCGAAGAGGCGTGGAAAAAATTAATCAAAAATAATTGAGGTTTTTAAGCGGTAGTGTGGCGCAAACCTACATGTGCGTACAAGACGAATAATTGCTTACATTACACCAAGTTAGCTGCTTTTTTAATCGGTAACCAAGCGCAAATAAATATTAATATTTTGCTGATTATCAGATACTTACGTAATAAAAAATATTTTCACTTTCTCTTGCTATTGATTTTTTAATATTTAAAATTTACAACAAAATATTAGATATATACAATATTCGTTTGGGTTGTAAATTTCTTTAGAATTATCATTTCTAAAGCTCAAAATTCAAGTGTACTATTTATATAAAGCTAATAGATTTATTATCCTACCATTTAAAAACAATTCTAAATGAAACACAAAAATCTACTATTCACTGTTGCGAATAGGCTATTCTTGGCCATCGCCATTTTGTCGAGCATTGTTTTCAATACAAATGCTCAAATTACTATGAGGTTTTACACTGTAGGAAATAGTGTAACAGATCAAGTAAATTTTGCAGGCTTTGATGCGCTTTGCGAAAGCAGGGGTAACACACACATCTATGGCCGCCACATGATTCCCGGTGCTCCGCTCAGCTGGCTTTGGACACACATGTCCGATGGGTTTACCGAATCGCCTTTTGGTGCACCCAACAATGCGTTTCCAAACTACAATTGGGATGCCATTTCGCTTCAGCCTTTCGATAGGCAAATCGATGGAACAGAAGGCGACTTGGCTATGATTCAAAACTATGTGAACATAGCTAAGAACAGAAGCCCCAATGTGCAATTTTATATCTATATGCGCTGGCCACGTACACCAAACAGTAAGCTGCCTACAGACGCCACATTGACAGCCGATACTTGGAATAGCCTCTACACACAAACTTGGTCGCCAAGTGTGTTTAACTCCAACGAGTCGAAAGACTATTTTCAAAGATTACTCACGGCTGTGAGAAACGGTACTTCTTTGAACAAGCCTTTTTTGATAATTCCTGTAGGTGAGGTAATGTATCAGTTGAATAACAAAATGAAAAATGGCCAAGTATCGGGCTATAACGAGATTTGGCAAGTGTACAGAGACGGTATTCACTTAAACAACGTGGGCTCATACATAGTCGCTTGTACATTCTATTCTACTGTTTACAAAGCCGACCCTCGTGGGCTTACTGTGCCTTCTCAATACGCTACTATCAGCAGCAGCTTGGCTACCATTATTCAAAACACGGTATGGGAAGTGGTTTCTACCTATCCATATTCAGGTGTGGGTAGCGGTGTGGCAGTGACCGGTGTTACGGTATCGCCCACAAGTGCTACAATTACGGTAGGTGGTGTGCGCCAACTTACAGCTACTGTTTCTCCTTCAAACGCCACAAACAAAGGCGTAACATGGTCTTCGAGCAATACTACTGCAGCTACTGTAGATGCCAATGGATTGGTAACAGCCCGTGCTGCAGGTACGGCAACCATTACAGTGAGAACATCTGATGGAGGCAGAACCGCCACAAGCAGCATCACTGTAGTGGCTAGTTCAGGCGGAGTGGCAGTGACCGGTGTAACGGTGAGCCCAACATCGGCTACCACCAATCCGGGCAAAACGGTACAGCTTACGCCTACCGTAGCTCCTTCAAATGCCACAAATAAAAACGTAACTTGGTCATCGAGCAACACTTCTGTAGCTACAGTAAATGCTTCGGGCAATGTGTCGGCTGTGGCTGTAGGTACAGCTACCATTACTGTGCGTACTGACGATGGTGGCAGAACTGCTACTTCTTCAATCACAGTAGTCGCCAACAGGGCACCCACTGCGGTATTGAATGCCACTCCGCTATCGGGTGCAGCTCCTTTAAATGTGTCATTTAATGCCAATGGCTCATCAGACCCCGATCCGGGCGACTATATCTTGGGTTATGATTGGAATTTTGGCGATGGTTCGGCCAATAGCAATGCCAATGCGCCTTCACACACCTACAATACCCCCGGTACATATACTGTGTCGTTGAGGGTGATGGACAACAATAATTTGTACAGCACGGCTGTGACAAGAACCATTACAGTGACTTCAGGAGGCGGCACAGCTGTAAATTTATTTACTTGGAACTTTGCTTCTACAGGAGGACAAACTACCAAAGCCTACGCTACGGTAGCTACGGGCGTGTCTACAGCTGCACCTAGCGGTGTTACCAGTTTTGGGGCAGGGCTCACGGCTACAAACTATTTGACTAATGGATTCACAGCTAATCGTGCGCAATCAACCACATTAGGAACCGCTATTTCCAACAATGACTACATTGCGTTCACCGTAACTCCGGCTTCGGGAAAATCGGTGAGTGTTACCCAAATAAAGCTACGTCCCGTTAGTCAAAATCGCACACGCACTTTTGTATTAATGTCCAGCAAAAACGGCTTCACATCTTCGAGTACACAATTAGGCTCTTTTGTAGGTGGAATGAATAGCGGAGCTGCTTTACAAACCATTAATGTAAGCAACCATGCCAATCTTACTACTGCTACACAATTTAGGGTCTATATATTCGGATTTGATAATCAATTTGAAAATGTGGGTATCGGCAACAAACCTGCCGGTTCAACCGAAGCCGATTTGTATGTGATAGGTACAGTGCAGAATGCAGCCAGAGAAGCCACAGACGAAGTTTCTTCAACAGGAATAGTACTTTATCCCAACCCTACTGAGGGAATAATAAATATACAATTTCCTGATTCAAAAGAGGTTAAAGCTTCTGTGAGTGTTGTAGACATACTTGGAAATACCGTATTGACTCAATCGGTTAATCTTTCAGACGGTGTTTTACAATCGTTCAATTTGTCTTCACTTCCCAAAGGACTATATATAGTTCAAGTAAAAATTGGTGGCGAAAGCTACCTCACAAAAGTGAACTTACAATAGTTCACCTACCGAAGCCCGAAAGTAGCATTTCGGGCTTCAAATTTTATTATTTCACAAAAACTACTAACTCAATTACAACAATGAAAACAATTACACTCTTTCTAAAAAGAGGAGTAGTGTGTGCAGGTGCATCGCTATTTTCTCTCTTTGGGTCGCTCTTTGCCCAGTCAAACCTTTTTACTTGGAATTTAGCCAATAGAGGTGGACAAACTACAGCACCTTATTCCACTGTAACTACGGGTATTTCTACCTCTTCACCCAGTGGCGTGTTAAGTTTAGGCGCAGGCTTCAATGCCACCAATTACTTAACAAACGGATTTACGGCTAATAGACAAACGGCTACAACTTTGGCCGATGCCATAACAGGAAACGACTATTTTAGTTTCACCATCACTCCCAATTCCGGACAACAAGTAAGCATTACCCAACTGAGAATAAGACCCATCAGCCAAAACAGAACCCGCACGTTTGTGGTAATGTCAAGCAGAAATGGTTTTACTTCTTCCAGCACTCAAGTAGGTAGCTTTACCAATGCAGTAAACGGGGGAAGCAATTCGCTGGTGAATGTGGCAGTAAGCAACCACAACAACCTCACTACCGCTACTGAATTCAGGGTATATGTCTATGGATACACCGACCAATATGAGGCCGTGGGTATCGGCTTGAAACCATCAGGTTCTACCGAGTCAGATTTATACATAGTAGGTACCGTACAAGCCGTAAGCAGTTCAGACACCCAAGCACCATCCGTACCCGGTGGATTAACTTCTTCTTCTATAGGTCAGTCAAGTTTTACCTTGGCTTGGAACGCATCTACCGATAATGTAGGTGTTACGGGTTATGAAGTTTTCCGTAATGGCACATCTATAGGCACTACTACAGCATCTACCAGAACATTTAATGTAACAGGTCTATCAGCTTCTACTACTTACAGCATGACTGTACGTGCTCGCGATGCAGCAGGTAACTGGTCGGCACAGTCTTCTGCACTAAGTGTTACCACATCAGCAGCCACTTCATCTACCAGTAATTTAATAGGTATCAACATCAATCATCCAAGCGATTACCAAGAGGACAGAGCGTTTGCCGATGCCATGCGCACCGCCCGCGATTGGAAACGCATAGATGGCACAAATGCTACTCTGGATGCCAATGGATGGCCCACCCACGATGCCAAAGCCATTATTTGGCACGGAATTGATAATATGCAAGGTACATACAGGCTTTCTTTTAACGGACAAGCCAATATTGCTACAGGTTTCGGCTCGGCTACAGTGAGCAATAAAGTGTACGATGCGGCTACCAATAAAACCACTGCTACATTAGTATACAATAGCACGGATGGTGCAGGGCTGGAATTATCGTTTACAAGCTCGGGTTCGGGTGTGAAAAATGTAAAATTGATGCGTCCACTCACACCGGGCTCTACCAGCAGCTATTCAGAAACCACTACTTTCACTACTCAAATCAAAAATTTGATAGCTAAGTTTTCAGCCATTCGTTTTATGGACTGGAGTGCTACCAATAGCAACAATTGTGTGAACTGGAGCGAAAGAGTGCTCCCTACACAAAAGCAATCCTCAAGTGGCACGGGTTATGGATGGCAAGGACGTGGCGGTGCGTGGGAGTATGCCATTCAATTGGCTAACGAAACCAATAAAGATATGTGGATTTGTGTTCCCGCAAAAGCCACAAACGATTATGTGGTGCAACTGGCCAGATTAATAAAAAATGGCGGAGGTGGATTTGCAGCATTAAATTCAAGTCTAAAAGTATATGTAGAGTACAGCAATGAAACTTGGAACACCGCAGGTGCTTTTACACAAAGCACGTGGAGCAAAGACCAAGCAGTAGCCGAGGTAAATGCAGGTGGTTCTCCTTTAAACTACGATGGAGAGACCAATCAATGGAACTGGGCATGGAGAAGAACAGCCAAAAGAATAGTGGAAATAAGCAACCAATTTCGTGCCGAATTTGGGGATGCTGCCATGATGACTCGCATACGCCCCGTACTCATGTGGCAACAGAACAATGGCCAATCCACTGCTAGTCAGCAGTTAAATTTCATTGAAGGATATTATGGTGTAGTACGTTCTGGCAATCCTACTGCTCGTCCGGTAAGCTACTTTTTGTATGCGGGGGGCGGTTCTGCTTATTACAATCCAGACAACAACAGCGATGCATTGACACTTTCTAACATTTGGTCAAGTGCTACATTTGATGTGAATAATTTTAAAAATGTAATAGCCTCAGATGCACACCATGCAGCAGCGTTTGGACTAAAACACATTGCATATGAAGGTGGTCCTAGTTTAGACAACCATGGACACAGCGAATCGGTAAAAGACCAAGCTTGGGGCGATTCCAGAATGAAGACAGAGGTAGAGGAGCACCACACCGCTTGGAGCAACCAAGGAGCAGATTTGTTGATGTATTTCACCAGTTCAGGAAGCGATTATCAATGGTCGTTTACCAGAGATATATTTAATCTGAATACGCCTAAATTGCAAGCCATAGATGCCATACGTGCAGGAACGAAAGCAAGTGTAACGTTGGGAAGATCACTACCTGCCCAAATAGACGGTAAGGCATTTAGTGCAGCAAAAATAAGCTATAAAACTCCCGGTACTGGCAGCCAAGCAGTAACAAACGGTGAATGGTTTTCTTATGCAATTCGTACGGCTTCTACAGCCAGATATAACGTGAGCATCACCTACAAAGCCACGGCATCAGCTACGATTCAAGTGTTGTTGGGTACATCTGTAATAGCCAATATTAATGTGTCTAGCACGGGGGGAGCTGAGCAAACCACTTCTGCGTTTGGATTGGGTAGTTTGGCCGCAGACAAACTGTATGGACTCAGGGTGAAATCTACTTCCGGTTCATTTGAAGTGGTGCGTGTAAACATCAATTCTTGCACTAGTTGCAAACAAAGTGTCGAAGAAGTGTCTGAGTCTGCTACTGCTTCACTTGCTGTGTACCCCAATCCTGCTTCTGATAGATTCATTGTAGATGTAAATGCAGCTACTGAACATGAAGTGAAATTGGCGCTTTACAGTTATGTTGGAATCAAAGTCTACGCTTCGTCTCACAGTGTATCTGAGGGAGTAAACACCATTCCGGTATATCTTTCCTCTTTATCTCCGGGAGTATATATATTAGAAGTAATTGCTAATGGAAAAGTGAATAGGGAAAGGCTAGTTATCGAATAGTGTATTTTTTCAGTAGAGTAGTAAATATAGTCAAAAGCAGAAAGGCCACTTCATTTTGGAGTGGCTTTTTTTGAATGAAATGTACTTTAGATTTGGACTCTCTACACCAATATTCCTGCCCATATTCCACTCATAAAACAGGCCAAAGAAGAAGCCAATAGGGCCCTAAAGCCCAATTCAGAAAAATTGGCTCGTTGGTTGGGCGCCAACACACTCATAGCACCTACTTGAATGGCTATGGAGCTAAAGTTTGAGAAACCGCAAAGTGCAAAAGTAGATATAGCTATAGATTTTGGACTTAAAGTTTGTGCATCTTGCATTTTTGACAGTTCCATATAGCTCACAAACTCGTTAATTACTGTTTTTTGCCCCAATAAACTCCCGACTTGAAGTGTTTCTTTCCATTCTACACCCATAAAAAAAGCAAAAACTCTGTATACCTGCCCCAATATGTATTGCATATTAAACACCTTAAACCGTCCGTCTGTTGACTGATTTATAAGTTCATTCAGGCCACTGAAATAGCCTATTTTTTCAAAACCAAAATTTATGAGTGCTATTAAAGCGATGAATGCCAACAACATAGCTCCCACATTGGCTGCAAGCTTTACACCATCGCTGGCACCTATGGAAAGTGCATCCAGAAGATTTGCCCCCAATGTTTCTTTGTTGATTTTAAGTTCCTGATTTATTTTTTCCGTTTCCGGATATAATATTTTTGCAAACACTATTCCTGCCGGAGCATTGATGATAGAAGCGGTGAGCAGATATGAGGCAAAAGCAATTTTCGATTCCATAGAGTTTCCGCCCAAAAATTGAATGTAGGCAGCCATCACACCTCCGGCTATGGTAGCCATACCGCCCGTCATCACACACATTATTTCCGATTTGGTCATGCTTGGGATAAACGGTTTTACCAAAAGCGGAGCCTCTGTTTGTCCTAGAAATATATTTCCGGCCGCAGAAAGGCTTTCAGCACCCGATATTTTCATGGTCTTGCTCATGAGCCATGCCATGCCATACACTACTTTTTGCAAAATTCCCAGGTAGTAAAGTCCCGAAGTGAGTGTGGAAAAAAATACAATGGTAGGCAACACTTGAAATGCGAATATGAAGCCTAGAGAATGCTTTACATCGGCAGATGCGAAACTATTGCGTGCTAAATCTCCAAAAATGAATTGTGCTCCTACCAACGAGAAATCTAAGACCCGCACAAAGCATTTGCTCAGATAGTAAAATAAATCCACAAATAGAGGGGTTTTTAGGAGCAAAACTGCCAAGGCGAATTGTAATATAAGCCCGGCACCGACCAATCTATAATTGATGGCAGTACGATTTGAAGACAATAAAAATGCAATTCCTAAAAAGATAATGTAGCCGCCTATGGCTTGGAGATAAATCAAGAGATAAAAAGAATTTGTTTTCTAAATATAATTATTTCAATTCAAACCACACAAGTACTTCAAATTCTAATTTAATTTTCCCAAACTCTAATTGAGGTAATGAATCTTTATAGTCATTGCTCCCAACTCCTCTAATATTAACTGTAGCGGCACTTCCATATCCGTAATTATTATTACTGCTTTTAGAAGAAAAGTATACTTCACTTTCTTTAATATATACAGCTTTTCCCAATTCTTGATTAAGTGCCTTTGTTAAAGTTATAGCTTTATTTTGGGCATCTTTTATTGCTTTTATTTTTGTCTCCAACTTTGCTTCCTGTATTTTCGAATATTCAATCGAAGATATTTGAATGTTTGAAATTCCTATAGGATCTAGTGCCGTAAATATTTTACTCAAAGTGCTTACATCATGTGCTACTACTCTGTAGCTCCTATTTAGAACTTTATTACTTTTTAATAACCAATATGATTTAATATCGCTTGCAATATCTACAATTGAAATATCATTATCTTTTATCCCAATTGCTATTAATTTTTGAACGATTACTCTTTCTGCATCTTCAATAGAGCCTTTTATTTTTAAGTCTGTTTCATTTATGTATATATTGATAAAAATATTATCAGGTATTACCTCGGTATTCCCATAGCCTAGCACTTCAATAATTTTAGACTTAGGGCTATTTGTAATAGCTTCTTGACAAAAAGACAAAAAAGACTTTATGAGTAGAAAAATAAAAACTATACTTCGCATCATTTATTTATATGAAATAGTTGTGAATTTTTGTAGAAATAAATATTAGTAATTTTTGTTCTTCACTTTTCACTTATTTATACATTTTCTCCCTAAGTGCCTTTATTTCAGGGCTCAAGATGTAGTCGTCATAAGTCATTAGCTTGTCTATCACGCCTTTGGGAGTGATTTCAATGATGCGGTTGGCTACGGTGTTGACAAACTCATGGTCGTGTGAAGTGAACAATACAGTGCCTTTGTAGTCTTTCAACGCATTATTGAAAGCGGTGATAGATTCCAAATCTAAGTGATTGGTAGGCTCGTCAAGCATCAATACATTAGCCCCCGACATAATCATTTTTGAAATCATACAACGCACTTTCTCGCCTCCGGAGAGCACATTGCATTTTTTGAAAGTTTCTTCCCCCGAGAAAAGCATGCGCCCAAGGAATCCACGAATGTAAGTCTCATCTTTCTCTTGCGAATATTGGCGCAGCCAGTCGATGAGGTTTAAGTCTACTTTGAAAAATTCAGAATTATCAGCAGGCAAATAAGCGTTTGTGATGGTCACACCCCATTTATACTCGCCCGATGCTGCTTTTTCGTTTCCTGCCAAAATTTGGTAAAAAGCAGTAGTAGCCAACCCGTCTTTTGCCAAAATAGCCACTTTATCGCCTTTTTGAAGCGAAAAGCTGATGTTTGAAAACAATGTTTCTCCATCGCGCGACTTGGCTGAGAGGTTTTCTACGGTGATGATTTGGTCGCCTGCCTCACGCTCTTGCTTAAATTGAATACCCGGATATTTGCGTGTAGAAGGCTGAATCTCCTCAATATTGAGTTTTTCAATCATTTTTTTACGGGCAGTGGCCTGTTTCGATTTAGCCACGTTGGCACTGAATCGCTCGATGAACGCCTGCAATTCTGCTTTGCGTTCTTCGGCTTTTTTATTTTGGTCGGCACGTTGCTTCAAAGCCAATTGGCTCGATTCGTACCAAAAAGTATAGTTTCCGGAGAATAAATTAATTTTGCTGTAGTCGATATCGACAATGTGGGTACAAACGGAGTCTAAAAAATGCCTGTCGTGCGACACGACAATAACTGTATTTGGGAAATTGGCCAAAAAATCTTCCAACCACATGATGGTCTCCACATCCAAATCGTTGGTAGGCTCATCGAGCAAAAGCACATCGGGGTTTCCAAAAAGTGCTTGTGCCAAGAGTACCCTCACCTTTTCATTACCGCTCAATTCTTTGATGAGTTTGTAATGAGTATCTTCTTTTATCCCAACAGAACTCAATAATTGTGCGGCTTCTGTCTCTGCCTCCCAGCCGTTCATGTCAGCAAACTCTGCCTCCAGTTCCGATGCTTTATTCCCGTCTTCTTCACTGAAATCGGCTTTGGCGTAGATGAGTTCTTTTTCTTTCATGATTTCCCACAAGCGTTTGTGGCCCATGATTACTGTATCCAACACTCCAAATTCATCAAATTCATAGTGATTTTGTTTCAAAACGGCCATTCTAGCTCCTGTATTGAGCGACACATTGCCCGTAGTAGGGTCTATTTCTCCTGAAAGTATTTTTAAAAAAGTGGATTTTCCGGCTCCATTAGCGCCTATCACGCCATAGCAGTTTGAATTTACAAATTTGAGATTCACATCTTCGAACAAAACCCTTTTGCCGAACCTCAACGATACGTTTGATACTGTAAGCACGCTTTATTAATTTGTGTTTGGTATAATTATTTCTGTTTGGTGCTGCAAAGTTAAGTATTCATTGCAAAATGTAGGGATTTTTTACCAATCTGTAGGCAAATTATCCTTACTATGTCACCATTTTTTTTCTTCACTTGCAATATTCTGATGTTATTTTATGTAGTTTTGAAGGTGTAAACCTAAGCCATCGGCAGCAAATTGATTTCAAGGCCCATAAAGAGAAGTAATTTTTATTTTTTAATACTAATTTTTGCCATCGCGAGCCAAGGATTTGCGCAACGTAAAAACCGCAAAATCGAGCAAAAAAAGCTTAGCGACTCCACCATTACTCACCGCATTCCTTCGGGCGACTACCAATTGTTTTTTAAGAATATCAATAAACTGGATGAATATGTAAATGAATCTCTTAAGGCAGATATTAAGCGTGCCGAGTCAAAAGAAGATTTCAAGAAAGCCCTCATGCTATTGGAAGAATATGTGAGCAATTTCGGTATCAAAAATTTTTATAAAGACACCTATATGCTATGGCGACTGGGACAGCTTTATGAGCGTTTTGGGAACATGAGCAAGGCTAAAGCACTATACAAATTGGTGCTGAAACACCACCGTGGCGACTTGAAAAAAGTGTTGCTTTACTACGATTCCCTCACGCTCATGGAAAAAGACTATTGGGTGCCGCTCGATTATTATTACCAGTTGGTTGATTATAGAAAAGACATAGATACGTTGCATCCGCCCCATAGCGTGCTTTTGAATATGGGTCCGGAAGTCAATAGCAAAGATGCTGACTATGGCCCCAGCATCACGGCCGATAAAAAAATGTTGCTTTTCACTTCTAGGAGAAATAAAATAGGGATAGAGAAAAAATCAAACGAAGACTTATTTTACACCGAAAGCGATGAAATAGGCTATTTTTCACCATCCAAGCCATTTGGAACTATCAACACGGAATTTAATGAAGGCTCTCCGTGCCTGAACAAAGCTGGAAACAAACTCTACTTTGTGCGTTGCAATGCCCCTGATAGCTATGGGAACTGCGATATTTATGTTTCCGAAAAAGTAAAAAACCTTATTTCGGGCGAAGAGGAGTGGGGGAATGTGAAAAATCTAGGTTCACGAGTAAACAGCAGGGCTTGGGACTCGCAGCCTTCGTTGTCACACACAGAAGATACACTTTATTTTGCTTCCGACAGATTGGGAGGCTTTGGAATGTCAGATATTTGGTTTACGCACAAACAAAAAGATGGAGAATGGGCCATTCCCGAAAATCTTGGTCCAATAATCAACACTAGAGGGAGCGAGGTGAGCCCTTACTATCACCCCAAATTTGATGTGCTATACTACAGCAGCAATGGTCATCCGCTTTCGTTTGGCGACTTCGATATATTTAAAGTAAGGCGAAAAGATGGAAAGTGGGAAGAACCGCGTAATATCGGTCCTTTGGTAAATGGAAAAGGGAGCGAATATTATTTTACTATAGATGCCCAATCGAAAGATTTGTATTATGCCCGCTCAGAACACGATGAAATTCAAAATTTAGATTTATACTCGTTCCCGTTGCCCATGGAAGCGCAACCTACATCATATACAAAATTGGTAGGTTCGTTGAAAGACTCGGTGACAGACCAAGCTCTGAAAGGTATCGTTTCTATCATAGACCTAGACCACGGCATAGAAGTAGCTCCTAAATTTTTACGGCCTGATGGCAGCTTTGAGTTCGATTTGATAAACAACAACCGCTACATGATTATCATTCAAGGCGATGATTTTTTCAGTGTAGAAGAAGAATTGGACATAAAAAACGATACATTGATTCGGTTTGTGACCAAAATTATTGATATCAAAAAACCCTTGGTGCTCGACCGCATAGAATTTGAAAATGGTAAAGCCGACATTCTTCCGGGCATGAAAAAGTCGCTCGATTTGGTGATGAAGTTTTTGATTGACAATCCTACATTTAAACTCACCATTTCAGGCCACACAGATTCTGATGGAAACCATGCCGATAATATGGCACTTTCGCAGCGCAGAGCCGATGCCATCAAATCTTATTTGATAGACAAAGGCAAGATAGAGCCTAAACGAATAGAAGCTGTGGGCTTTGGTGACACCAAGCCTCTAAGGGTTGAAATCACTCCTGAAGACAAACGCATCAACCGAAGGGTAGAGTTTGAGGTGAAGAAACCGGACGATTAACCAACCGTTATTATTTTGCACTTTTTATATAAATTAATAAAAAATGAAGTTCGTATTTTTTTTACGGCTTTAATGTTTTACACCCGCATCCCATGTCCTGCTTGGGTAGATCATTCGGCTGAATATATCAATAAAGCCACACGATATTTTCCATTGATAGGTTGGATAGTAGGAGGATTGTCTGCCACGGTGTTTTGCATGGCTATTTTTTTGTGGAACACAGAAATAGCCACTTTTATATCAATTATAGCAGGAGTGTTAGCTACAGGAGCTTTTCATGAAGATGGATTTGCCGATGTGTGCGATGGCTTTGGCGGTGGGTGGACGAAACAAAAGATTTTAGACATAATGAAAGACAGCCGAATTGGAGCCTTCGGGGGAATAGGTTTGGTATGTTTATTATTACTTAAATATTTGGCATTGTCTTCTTTGATGGCATATAGCAATGAAGGCGTATATTTTGTGTTTGCCGTGTTTATCGTTTATCATTCTTTGGCTAGGCTCACGGCCGTGAGTATCGTATTTTATAATGAATATGCTCGTGAAGATGCTGATTCAAAAGCCAAACCCATTGCTCAAGATTATTCTTGGAGAGAGGTAATCGGTGCTCTCATTTTTGGTATAGCTCCTTTGCTTTTCTTTTTGCTTTCCGGATATTTTTATGTGTTGCTTCTGATTCTATTGGCAGTGGTAATCAGCTTTTTTTCTTCACGCTATTTCAAAAAGTGGCTGGGTGGCTACACGGGCGATTGTTTAGGTGCTACAGAACAGATAGCGGAAGTGTTGTTCATCCTAGCTTTAATAGCCGTATGGAAATTTTCTTGATGCGCCATCCCAAACCCGATGTGGACAAAAACGTGTGCTATGGTCAGGCTGATTTAAAATTACTTACTGGCTGGCAAACTGCAATACGGGAGAGTTTAAAAGGGCTAGAAAATATAGATTTAATCGTATCCAGTCCGCTCGTTCGCTGTGCTGAGGTGGCTACTTGGGTTCATAATAATATTTTTCCGGATGCAGATTATCAAGAAAACGAAGCTTGGAAAGAATTGAATTTTGGCGAGTGGGAAATGATGCAGTGGAACGATATTCCTCAAAAAGACCTCGATTTGTGGATGCAAGATTATGAAAATGTATCTCCACCCCAAGGTGAAACACTAAAAGAGATGCGCAATAGGGTATTGGGTGCTTGGGGAAAATTATTGACTGTAAAAAACAAAAAAGTATTGGTAATTGCTCATGCCGGTGCAATTAGAATTGTACTAGCCCATCATTTTAAAATCAGCTACCAGGAGGCTTTGAAAATTAGTATTAATTATAGTGAATATAAAAGTGTATTAATTAATGGTTAATTCTATAAAATGTATCGGTTACTTTTTTGTTTTAATGATTATAAAATATATATTTACATTGAGTAAAAAAACTACTCAAACATTGTCAGTGTGACTGACGTGGCGAAGCATTGCCTAAAAAGTAATATTAATTCTAGAATTGCTAGAGACACTCATCACCTCAAAAACGAGGGTAAAATTACTTCTTAAATTTTTTTTAAATCCTGACACATCGGCCTATTTGCGTGGTTTAGAAACCGAGATAGGTGACTCAAGCAACGCCATCAGGCTGGAACTCAATCGATTTGAAAAAGCCGGGATGCTCACCTCTTTTGAGGAAGGGAATAAAAAAATGTTCAAAGCCAATGCCACACATCCGCTTTTCAAAGAAGTGACGGCTTTGGTGAAAAAATATGTAGGTATAGATGTGTTAATACTGAACATTGTAAACCGCTTGGGCGACTTGCAAAAAGTGTATCTCACAGGCGATTTGGCCAAAGGAATAGATGCGCAAATAGTGGATTTGGTTTTAATTGGCTCGATTGATAAAAATTTTTTGGTGCATTTGATAGAAAAAGCCGAGATGCTTCTCAATAAAAAGATAAGGTTTGTAATCTATTCACCCACCGAGGCACATAGCTATTCATTTGTGAGAGAAGAAAATCTGTTGCTTTGGGAAAAAGAAAATGGATAGTAAGCCCGAAAGAAAATGGATGGCTGTTTACACAAAGCCAAGAAATGAAAAAACGGTAAACGATAGGCTTATTTCCATTGGCATAGAAACCTATTTGCCGCTTCAAGAAGTAGTACGCCAATGGAGCGATAGAAAAAAGAAAGTAAAAATCCCGCTTTTCACCTCTTATGTATTTGTGAGGGTAAATGAAAAACAGCGCAATGATGTTCTTAAAGATTATGGCGTTTTAAACTTTGTGTTTTGGTTGGGTAAACCCGCCATCATTCAAGACCATGAAATAGAGCGCATTCGCTATTTTTTAAAAGAAGCAGGAACAGATGAAATAGTTGTAGAACAGCTCCAACCCGGAGACAAAGCACTCATCAATTCAGGGCAGTTTAAAGACGAAAAAGTCTTGGTTTTAAGTTCGGAAAAAAAAGAATATTTTGTTATATTAGAATCTTTGGGAGTAAGGCTAAGAGTGTCGAAATTGGATGTGGAGAGGGCGAAAATGTAAGAAGTGCCGATACGACATTAGGTAGAACAACATTATTTAGAAGTGAGTTCAATTACACCCAAACCTAATTCCACAAAAAGCATCTCTTAATCAAAATGCAACACACTCCCGAAATAGAAGCTTTTATTGAAGAGCATAAAGACCTTTTTTGGTATATCGCTCCAAACAAGAAAAAGAACATCAGTGAGGAGGTGTTGGTAGAGTTTATTTTAAATTATGGGAATGAAGAGAGCATTAAAAAGTTGTTTCGATTATTAGGGATTACAAAAGTGAAATATATTTTAGAAAACCTTCATCCAAGGCAAAAAGGAAACTATTTCCCTGAGATTTATAATTATTTTTTGCATTACACACAACGACATGCACAAGGAAATTCTTTCAAAAGAACAGCTTGAGATTTTACCTTCTTTAGCAAAGTTTAAGTCAGAGTTTTACTTGGTAGGAGGAACAGCTATAGCTTTACATATTGGCCACAGAAAGTCTATTGACTACGATTTGTTCAAATTTAAACCGATAAATTCAAAACGTATTTTAGAAAAATTAGCAAAAGAAAATCTTGATTATAATGTTACAAGAAGTATTGCTGGCAAACAACTTAATTTATTAATCAAGGGTGTAAGTATCACATTTTTTAATTACGAATTTGAAATCCCCCATGAAACAAAATTTGAAAATTATATTTCAATGCCGAGTTTAATAGATTTGGCTGCTATGAAGGCTTACGCCTTGGGAAGAAGAGGTAAATGGAAAGATTATGTTGATTTATATTTTTTAATCAAATATCATTTTACAATAGAAGAAATATCTGAAAGGGCTAAAATATACTTTAATGACCTTTTCACAACAAAGCTTTTTAGAGGACAATTATCTTATTTTGAAGGAATAGATTACAGTGAGGAGGTAGAGTATATTATCCCGAATCCACCAACTAAAGAAGAAATAAAAGATTTTTTGCTAGATAAGGCTACGGAGAGATTTTGAATCACACGTTGATTTGACAACTTTCTAAAAGTTGTCAAATCTTAAAAATTATAATATATACAACCAATTTTTACCCATTGGCACTCACAGAGCATTATTACACAAAATTTGAATGCAACAAATTTTACCACGTTTATAATAGGAGTGTTGATAGAAAGCCCTTATTCAAGTCAAAAAACAACTACATATATTTTTTAAAACGATACGATGAATATTTGTTAGAGTATGTTGATACCTACGCTTATTGTTTGCTTGGGAATCATTTTCATCTACTCATATTGATAAAGGATTTGACAACTTTTCAAAAGCTATCAAATTTGCAAAGCAATAAAGAGCAAAAAAGTGCACACGATATTGTTAGCCATCAATTCAAAAAGTTTTTTCAATCCTATGCCATGGCATTTAATAAACAACAAGACCGAATCGGGACTTTGTTTCAAACGCCTTTTAAAAGAGTATTGGTTGAAAATCATAAGTACATCGAAAACACCATTACATACATTCACAAAAATCCCGAACATCATGGTTTGGTAGATGATTTTAGAGAATGGGAATGGAGTTCATACCATAGAATATTGATAGATAAAGTGTCTAAACTCAAAAAGAAAGAAGTCTTGGCCATTTATGATTCAAAAGAGAAATTTAAAGAATCGCATACAATTGGGAAAATAGATATCCCGGAAGATTTATTGTTTTACGAAGAAGAAAGTTTTGAAAATCATTAATATGTAGATTTAACTTTATAGACAATGAAAATTATTTGTAGAAACAGAATTGACAACTTTTCAAAAGTTGTCAATTCTTAACAATACGATATATAATAACAACTTTCAAAAAGCTGTCAATTTTCCCCAAAAAACATGAAAGAACCCGCTTGGGACACCGTTATTCGTCCCCAAAACTCCCTTTTTGAACTGCCGCTTCGCGATTTGTGGCATTACAGAGATTTATTGGTGTTGTTTGTACGCAGAGATTTCGTCTCGTTCTATAAACAGACCATTTTAGGACCTATTTGGTTTTTTGTACAGCCGGTGTTCACAACAGTTATTTACACATTTGTGTTTGGAAACCTAGCAGGAATCTCCACAGATGGTTTGCCCAAACCACTTTTTTACTTAGCGGGCATCACCTGCTGGAACTATTTTGCCGAATGCCTCACCAAAACCAGCACCGTGTTCAAAGACAATGCCAATATTTTCGGGAAAGTGTATTTTCCTAGATTGATCATGCCCCTTAGCATCGTGGCTTCCAATTTGATAAAGTTTTTGGTGCAGTTTGCTTTGTTCGTTTTCGCAATCATTTATTTCAAACTGACGGGAGCAGATTTCAACATTACTTTTTATGTCTTACTTTTTCCTTTTCTCGTATTATTAATGGCTTTACAAGGTTTAGGTTTAGGGATGATCATCTCCGCCATGACCACCAAATACCGTGATTTGAGCTTCTTGGTCACTTTTGGGGTGCAGTTGCTCATGTACGCCACCACCGTCATTTATCCACTTTCAACCGCTCCGGAAAAATACAAAGCATTGATAGCTTATAATCCCATGACAGCCATTATCGAAACATTCAGATATGGATTTTTAGGGCAAGGCGAGTTTTCATGGATTAATTTGGGAATTTGCACTGCGGTAACGGCTATCATTACCATTGTCGGTATTTTGATATTTAATAAAGTAGAAAAAACATTTATTGATACAGTGTAAAATGCAAATCAGACGATAAATTCAATTCAAAAAAAATACCTTAAAGCCATTTCTACTTCATTAGGAAAATGAGGAAATCTATAATCATCAATAGAAAATATATGAAATGAGTCCTGAATTTAAAAAAAATGCCATGACAACTCATGTTCAGATAGTGTATATGAGTAGACTCTTCAAGATTTTGAGATGATTATCATTGGCAATTGTAAGTTACTTACTATCACTTTACTTTGATTAGTAATTTATAAAGTTGTAAATTTATGTAAATAAAAAAATCATGAGAGCGTTAGAGTTTCAATCAACAATAGAAAACAACCATATCATAATACCCAAAAACTTTTTATCTGAATTTGAACCAAATAGTCAAAAAGATATTAGAGTAATAGTACTTTTGGACGACTCTGATGTTTATGATTCTTTAAGTTTTAAAAAAGCAACCCAAGATTCTTTTTTTAAAGGCTATTCAGACTCGGATTCGATATATGATAATGAATAAATTGAGTTTTGGAGATATTGTTTTACTAAAGTTTCCATTTACAGATGGTAAAACATTCAAAAAACGTCCTGCTCTTGTATTAAAAGATTTTGAAGATGGAGATATTTTAGTTTGTAGAATTACAAGTATAATTTATGATACAAGATATGATGTTTTGATAAAAAACTGGGAGCAATCAGGATTAAAGTTACCCTCAGTCATTAGATTACATAAAATAGCAACCTTAGAAAAAGAAATGATTGAAACAATATTAGGTAAAATTGACACACATTTACAGATAAAAGCAATTTTTACTTCACTGATAGATTGAAATTCTAATAGAATTATACTAAAATATCATATCTAATAGTTTCTGTCATCATACTAAATTAGAACCGTGTGTTTTTCTTAAGCAAAGTGATAGATAGTGTATTGGAGCAAACTTATCATGATTATGAGGTGAATTTTTTAGACGGTAATAAAACCTTTCTTCCTAAGAAAAAATTTGGTCGGAAAATAAAGGCTTGGCCGGGACTACGAGAGTAGCAGGCTTGATAATATGCTAATTTCATAGAAAAAAAATATCTGAAAATAGCTTATCGGGTTAAAGATGTGCCCGCAGAAGACCTATTGGCAATTTTAGAGAAACGACTTGAAACAAGCTATGACGTAACTTTGCCTAAACTTTATGAGCGATTGATGGAAACCTACAGTTGGTATAGGTTATTAGAAATTTTACCCAAAGACAGGCTTTTGTAGCTTTTAGGAGAAAGTAATACTAGTAAAATTTGAAATAAGCACCTTCGATTCAGACTTGAAAATTCAAGAAGACTATTATCAAAATGAGCTTTACCCTCTTCAAGATAAAATTTTAAGATTAATTGGAAGGAATCAATGCTTATTTCTATCTCACTGGAGGTACAACAATTAGTAGGGCATGCTTTAATCACATATTTTCAGACGATTTAGATTGTTTTGTAAATCGAGAATCCAATTTCGAAGAACAAGTACAATTATGTATAAATACTCTAAAAATATCCGTTTTATAAATCAAATAACTTCAAACTTGACAACTTGACAAGTTTTTGGTATTTTTGAGAAAACGATTTTACAAATGAAAACAATACCAGTTGCTGAATTTAAAACAAATTTTTCTGCTATTCTAAAGGAAGTCGAAAAAGGGGAGAAATTTGTCATTTCGTATGGTAGAAAAAAAAGTACCATTGCAATGCTTGTACCTTATGAATCAACAATTGATGCCCCAAAAAGAAAGTTAGGATTATTGCAAGAAAAAGGAGCTTCGATGGAGATAATGCCTGATTTTGAAATATCAGATGAAGAACTTTTAAATGAAAAGCTCTAAAATCAATGAGATATTTACTAGATACTCATTTTGTATTGTGGTTACTATTTGATGCAGAAAAAGTATCTTCCAAAATTAGATTAATTTTAGAAAACCCTAAAAATGAAATTTATGTGAGTAAAATTTCACTTTGGGAAATTAGTTTGAAATATGGATTAGGAAAGCTAAATCTGTATAACTCAAAACCAGAAGAAATTGAAAAAATACTCCTATTGAATAGCTACAATATTCTTGATCTTAACTCTGGAGACATACTTAGTTTTTACAATCTACCACAAAATCTACATAAAGATCCTTTCGATAAAATGATAGTTTGGCAAGCCATTAAAAATAATTTAGTACTTATCACTCAGGATGAAAAATTGGAAGAATATAAGAATAGTGGTTTAAAAATAGAGCTTCAGTAAAAGGAGACTTATATAAAAGAGAAACTTTTTAAATTTTATTAAATAATTAACAAAATTTAACTTAAAACTTATCACTTATAACTTATCACTTATCACTTATCACTTATCACTTATCACTTATCACTTATCACTTAT